>Ga0208315_1000473_pt1 | contig 29219 bp, 32 predicted proteins | sample MalvireepMed_215_FD_184239 | JGI IMG/M metagenome (GOLD analysis project Ga0208315, IMG submission 184239) | Marine viral communities from the Global Malaspina Expedition - Malaspina viral metaG DeepMed_215 (SPAdes) (version 2) | ecosystem: Environmental > Aquatic > Marine > Oceanic | place... | reverse complement strand
TACGCGTCAATAGCTCGCCTATTGCAAGTAAATTCAACGTAGTTAGCGCTGTAAATAGCTGCTTGAGATAGATTTATTATCCAGAGTTCAGGTTAAATAAGTATTATTTTGATAAATAGTGCGCAGCAAGCTTTTCTAAGAAAGTATAAAGCTTATTGTTCATTTTACTATAGTCATGACTTAAGAGCTTTTCGGGCTGTTCAACAAAGCGGTAATTATGGGCATTGGTTAAATCATCGTTGGCAATGAGGAGGGTAACCACCTCGGTGGTCAATTCCATGTAGCATTGAAAACCAAAGACTAAATCGCTATAAGCGACTATTTGCCTTGGACAACCTTCGCTATTGCAATAATACTGGCTGTAGTAGTCAGCCTGGCATATCGTTATGCCAATGCCCCACATTAAGCTCACTGCCAATTTGTTTGCCGTGATCATGCTGGCAATAAAGGCTTGTTCTTTTTTGCTATCAAAATAGGCGCATTCTGCAAGCTATATAGCGGGCGATTGTGGCCCACCCATTACAATTAAAAAGTCTATATCATCAGCATGTTGTGGTAAGTGTTCAGCTAAATAAATACGGTTTAAGACAGCGTATGACCATTCATTTTAGCCCAAGCTTCATAAGCGCCTGGCGCTTCAAAATGTTCATGAATAATAAAGTGAATGTGCATTATCGCTTCCTTAAAATATTATCTTTTTAATAAGTAATGGCCACCGGATATAAGTGACCATGTAATAGCAATCAAAAATTAAGTAAATTAGCTGGAGAGTATTGATCGGTTAGCACCTTAGTATCACTCGGCCAATCTTTACCATCTTTAGTGAAAAACATACGCTGGCTAATTGCCTTTATATCTACGTCATAAGGAGCAAGTAACGGAACTAGCTGCGTCACCCGCTGCGCTATTTGTTGCTCTGTAGGGATATTGCTATAACCAGCTAAAATAATACGATTACTATTATTATTGGCTGTTACATTAATAAAATCGCCAAATACCGCATGGTAGGTTGCCGACTCATGCTCATAGAGTTTACTTGATGAAAACGTGTTAGCAGCAACAATTCCGCCTTCGGCTAATACGCTTTTTATCTCTTCAAAAAACTCTTTTGTGAGTAAGTGCTCAGGAATGTAGTCGCCATTAAACGCATCCAAAATAATCCAATCAAACTGCTGTTTTTTAAGCGCCGCACGTTTAATAAAAATACGCCCATCTTGCACTTTAGCAGTTACGTTATCGGTTTCTATAAAGTTAAAATAATCGCGCGCCACTTTAATTACCGCAGGGTCTATTTCAACATTTTCAATGTGTGCCTTTGGGTATAGCTCATGAATCATATTAGAAAGCGTACCGCCACCTAAACCAATAATGAGCACTTTTTTAGGGTTATCAATCAGTAACAAACTAGAAAAAGCCAGCTTAGTGTAGTTAAACACGAGTTTTTTAGGGTCGCTAATGTACATGCAACTTTGGCTGCTTTGTCGGGTTTTTTCATCAAACTTTAAACAGCGTAAATCGCCAGTTTCTTCAACAAGTAGATTTCGATACAAGGAGCGCTCTTTATGCACAACATTAGCTGCACTGTATGATGAAAACAGTAGCACCGTAATACAAACAAACAGGGATTTAAACTTAAGCATAAACGGCCTCTCGTACTTTAAGTTTGTCAAAGGTAATGGCAATTAGCCCAAGCGTGCCTAATACACCAGCAAAACCTAAAATAATCGCGTTAACATCAAACGCCAATACCATATAAAAAGAGGTTATAATGGTGCCCAGTGCGCTGCCTAAGGTACTTACAAAATAAAGGCCACCTGCCACTTGGCCGCTGCGCTCACTGTTTGTAACCAGCAAACGTACGGAGTAGGGCGAGATCATGCCTAAAATAATGGTGGGTATAAAAAATAACGCGGTTGAGGCGAGTAACGAGCCATAGCGACTGTCTTCAATATGCGAAAAAATAAATGCCATAATTGGCTCAGCAAACAATGCAATAGGCACCACCATAATACTGGCAACTAAAAAGATTAACCCATATTTGGTCAACGAAGGATGACGAATAGACAGCTTACCCCCCAGTAAATACCCAAATGATAAGCTAAGCATAAATACAGTAATAATACTGCCCCAGATATGTACACTACTGCCAAAGTAAGGCGCTAAAATGCGCCCACCTAATAGCTCTATTCCCATAATACTAAAGCCACTACTAAACGCTAAAAAGTAAATTAATGCATTTGTTTTTGTTAACATTATATTGTTCTTATTGTGTTATTTTTATCCATCTTAACGTGATAGCTGCATAGTCGCTAGTGTAAAAATTAGACGCATACATAGAGCGCAAAAAACATTTTGTTATAAAGTAACAAATTCTGTAGTTTGAGTTATAATATAACATTACTAAAAGTATTTTATGAAGTACTTATTAATTTACTTAGCCTGCTTAAGTGCAAGCGCACAAAGCATTGCCCAAAGTCAACCAATAGAGAAAATTGCGGTTACATATAAACAAGCTTACCGAGGCAATATTCCTCAAAAGCAAATGCCACAATCAATCGAAACCCTCGATAACGCGGTACTTGATCAAAAAGGAATAACTCAATTACAAGATGCGCTGGATTTTTCTGCCAGTATTTCACGTAAAAATAACAGTGGCGCGTTATGGGATAGCTTTTCGATTCGTGGATTATCGGGTAACGAAAACATGCCATCGGGTTACTTAATTAATGGTTTTAGCGGTGGACGCGGATTCAGCGGCCCTCGTGATGTATCAAACATTGAGTACATTGAAGTATTAAAAGGTCTAGGCTCCGCACTTTATGGCCGCTCAGAGCCCGGCGGTACAGTTAATATCGTGACCAAAAAACCTCAATTTGAGCAACAGGGTGAGCTAAAACTTAGCTTAGGTAGTGATAATTTTAACCGCGTTGAAGTTGACTATACAACCAGCATTTTTAACGTCTAGTTATTTATAGTTTTTCATCCAAAGTGTCTTAATGTAGTGGTTAAGGCGCTTTTTTTTGGATAATAAGTAGCTGCTTACCATCTTTAAAGATACTTTTACTCTTTTAGGTAGCTATCTTGTTTATAACATTTTAGGTACGCTGCATTTTAAATTATGTTATAAATATTACACTAAAAATACAGCGACTCCGGTTAGATTAAAGGACAAAAATCAATGGATAAAAGCAGCAATAATGTCTCGTTAATTATCTTTCTTATTACGGCATGTTTATTGTTACCCTTTCTGGAGAGTATGCATGGTGGAGCGCTTTGGGGTTTAAATTGGCACTCTCCACGGCTTATGGATACATTAAGCCATAATTTACTTTATATAAAATTGGTGTTGGTAATTACAGGTTTAATATTACTGCTCGCCAAATCTGAAAAAATTAAAAGCATAATTAAAAATAAAATCGCTCAGTGGTTGTTCTTTATCATTCTTACATTAGTCGGTGTAATTCAAATTCCTTTTTTGTGTTTAGGGATTTTATTCAATGGTTCTTCATTATCAACCCCTGATTATATTCATAAACAAAGCACGTTTACTGATCGTACTATTTATATTTACACCGCAGACCCTGGCGCGATGGGGAAAGCCTACCATTATGTGTATTTAAATTGCCCGCTAGCATTTGGCCGTTATGAGCTAAAACAAATTGCTAAACTCAATTGGATGCGCGAATACACTTTTTACATTGAAAAGAATAACCTAATAGTAATTAATAAAGATCCTGCTGGTTTAACGCATACTTTCGATATGAGTGACGTAACCTGTTCGAGCTAATACCTCCTTTTTATAATTAGCTTAGGTTTCTGGTGTTGAATACGCATGCCTTAAGTGCCTTTAGTAAACCAATATTGATTTAAGCGCACTCTTTTGAAAATGTATGAATAGTGTTATTGAAAGATATGAGCAGTACAAAGATCACGGGGCGTAAACCCCCTTTACACTATGGCGCAATACGCAGTGTTTTTGGTGCTTTATATACCAATCAGCTTAGACATAGAAAAATTCAATCCGTTAAATTATTCAGATATTTATGCTGATTGGTATATACACAACTTTTAATATTAATTAAAACTGATAGCTTATCCGAGCCGAAACATTACGTCCTGGTTGGCTATATTGGCTAAAATCAGTGCCTTTGGATTGACCAGCAATAAGTTCAAACGGTACGTACTCTTTATCGAGTAGGTTAAGTAAACCTACATTCATTTGCCATGCTTGCCACTGATAATTTGCATATAAATCAACCACACCATAACCGTTACCTTGTGTTGTTTTATTACCATTAGTATCAAGTACTACATCAGACTGCGCCTTAGCTAAACGCCAAGCAGCGGTCCAATTAACATTGCCAAACTCAGTGCTTACCAATATAGAACCATTTAACGGGCTAATACTAGTGAGTGGCTGGTCAGAGTCTTTGTTTTCACCATCTACGTAAGCAACATTAGCCTCTAATAAAATATCGTCGGTAACATACATAGCAATACCAGCTTCTACACCGCTGATCTGGGTTTCGCTAATATTTTGGTATTGGTAAAGTGTTTTATTTACATTAGGAATATAAGTTGGTTCAACACCCGCAATTGCCGTTTCGATAAAGTCATCATAGGCAGCATAAAAAGTACTTAGATTTACACTAATATCGCTACTTGCGTATCTTAATCCGATCTCAAATGAGTCACTGCTTTCAGGGTCTAAATCTGCGTTTGGTAATATTTGATAAAATGGCTCAACACCATGGCTTTGATAGGCTTGGTCGTGTGGCGGTATTTTAAAGCCTCGAACATATTGCCCATACCAAGATAAATTATCGTCTACCTGATAAATCACACCCAGCTTTGGTGAAAATGCAGATTCGGTAATATCATCAAGCTCGGTGTCAGCGTATAGCGCATCTTTTTTAGCTTCAAGTGCATAATAATCGTAACGAATACCCGCAACTAACGACCAATCAGTCTCATTAAATTTAATACTGTCTTGCATATATACACCAACTAAAGAAGTATCGGCGCCAGGAAATGCTTTTTGTTTTTCATTCGTAAAATCAACAGTACCATCATTTAATACACGGGTTTTTAAGCGTGGTCGTGTTGTATCATATAAATCAATATCGATTCCATAAACAAATTCATGCTTGGTATTTTCTCCTTTAATTTCCTTATTAAATACCGCTTTTAGGCCTAAAATATCTTGCTCAAACCCGTAGTCATTATAATCAATGTAATTTCTAGCCGCGCTTATTTGGTCACTTTGTTGCTCGTAACGACTATAGGATAGTTGCCCATACCATTTATCAAATATGGCTGTTGCCATATTTGAATCATAATCGAGTGCAAATGAGATATTTGTATCTTCGTCTTCGGTTTCTTGAATGGATGGAGTGATTACTTGCTCTGTCGTTTGGTTAAAGTAATCTAAGGTGTACTTAAGGGTTCGTTTTTCATCAAATTTTTGCTCAACTTTAAGTAGTAAAGCGTCCGAGCGGGCATCGTAACCTGGTAAATTTTCAACGTAATTTTGTACTTCTTCACTATCGCGATGGCTATAAACAGCGCTAATAGCAAAGTCACCTAAATCTTTTGCTGCTGTAATATCAGCAGCAACCTGATTGCTTTGGCCTTGGTAGCCTAACGCTACTTTTACCAAGCTTTGTTGATCCACTAAATAATCACTTGGATCTTTTGTTGTTATTACTACAATTCCCCCTAGTGCATCAGAACCATATAGCGATGATGCCGCCCCTTTTGCAACTTCAACTTGTTTAACACCCGCAACATCAAAGTAGTTTCGACCCACTAAATAACCGCCGCCGCCAGCGTAGCCATCGTTTGTGCGTCTTCCATCTTTAATAAAAACAACTCTATTGCCACCAACACCCCGTACAGTTAATGTTTGCGCGCCTGCGCCACTGCCAGTACTTGAGATACTTGGATCATATTTAAACATCGTTTGTAAATCTACAGCGAGTTGACGCTCAATATCTTGTTCGGTAATCACCGTTACTGAGCCAGTTACATCTTCTAGCTTTTGTTCAAAGCGAGAACCACTAACCACAATATGATCGTCAATAATATTTTCGGCCAGTGCGCTACCAGAGCTAATTAACAAAGAGGCTAATGCTGTAAATTTAAAAGAAAAGGGATTCATCTCCACTCCAAATGATAATAGTTATTATTTGCTTTTAAATGTTACAACTAACCCAAAATAAGATCAATTAATTATGATAATCATTTTCATTTAGATTGAAGTGGTTATAATACTAAAAAATAAAATCGGAGTTTGTTATGAAGTACCTAATTTTTTTTCTGGCTTTAGCCACTCAATCAGCACTCGCTAAAGAGCGTGTGATCAGTGCTGGCGGCACATTAACTGAAATAATCTACGCACTAAATAAACAAAATAGTTTAGTAGCGGTTGACCAATCGAGTATGTATCCGCAACAAGCAACACAATTGCCACAGGTAGGCTACTATCGAGATCTAGCTGCTGAGGGAGTGCTTTCAATGCATCCAACTGCGTTACTTGCACTTGAAGGTGCAGGAAGAGAGCAGGCGCTCAAGCAAATAGAAGCGACCGGAGTGAAGGTTATTCACTATAAAAAGCCGACTTCTGTAAATGAACTACTTGAACTAATTAAGCACCTTGGTAGTGATTTAGATGCAAACCTAAAAGCTCAAAACCTAATTACTAAAATAAAAAAATCGTTACCTAATAAAGTAAAAACACAGACTCACAACGCTTTGTTTTTACTTTCAGCTAATGAGCGTGGGCTCGTCGCAGCAGGACAAGAAACGGTGCCCAACTTACTGTTTAACTATGCGGGCATTACCAATATAGCTGCTACGCATACAGGCTTTAAAGCAATTAACAGTGAAGTACTGGCTGTAAATCAGCCCGATTTTTTAGTAGCGCCAGCGCATGTTGTGCAAAGCCTTGGTGGTAAACAAGCCTTTTGTAAACAGCCTACACTTCGCTTATTAAAAGCAGCGCAAGAGTGTCAATTACTGGTCATGGACAGCTTACTTTCACTGGGCATATCGCCGCGTATTGCTACTGCGATTCAAGCATTGCATGAGTATAAAACACGCTTATGAGCACGTTAACTTTGAATCGTTTTAACGCCATAACACTGAGTAATCCGCATAAGTGGATGCTATTAAGTTATGGCTGCATTTTTGCTTTAGCATTACTTAGCATAGGCTATGGAGCGGCAGGGTGGGATTGGCGTTTAGCGATTGCATGGCTAGCTCCTGAACATTTTAGTCAATTTGATGCGCTACAAATCAATGTGGTTACACAAATACGCCTGCCTCGTTTTGTCCTTGCAGTGATGGTGGGTTTAGTACTTGCACAAACAGGAGCTGCAACTCAAGCGCTGTGTCGTAACCCGCTTGCTGATCCTTCTATTATTGGTATAAGCGCAGGCGCTGCAATGGTCGCGGTTGCTTTTATTGCCCTTAGTGCACAATTTAATTTTAACGCCCAACACTACTTACCTTATGCCTCATTTTTGGGCGCACTATCAGTAACATCGCTGGTATATTTAGTCTCAAAACAACAAAAACAAATTAATATAAATACACTTATATTAGTCGGTGTCGCCATTAATGCATTGGCATTCGCTGTTATTGGATTATTAAGTTTTTATGCCGATGACAGCGCACTGCGGTTAATTAACTATTGGACCATGGGCTCATTAGGCGGTGCAAGCTGGGATAATATAAAACAGGCGAGTCCTTTGCTTTTACTGAGTCTTATCGGGCTATGGCGATTAAAAGAGCCAATGAATCTACTTCTTATCGGTGAATCACAAGCCCAATACTTAGGAGTGGATACCAGCAAGCTTAAATTATACGTCATTATATTAGTTGCATTGGGCGTAGGTGCGGTGGTTGCGCTAACAGGTTTAATTGGCTTTGTTGGTTTAGTTGTCCCTCACATCGCACGCCTCATGGTTGGCCCACACTTACGGAATATGCTGCCACTTTGTATGCTTTTAGGTGTCATAGTGTTGCTACTTTCAGATTGGTTAGCACGCTTGGTTGTTATGCCTGCGGAGCTGCCGATAGGCATTATAACGGCGTTACTTGGGGCTCCCCTGTTTATATATTTGATCATTAAAAATAAGCGAGATTGGTCATGATCACGTTTAACAACCTCAATATAGGCTTTAACACGCATCGTGTTTTAGAGGGTATTAGCGGCAATATCCAAGCAGGACAACTTGTCGCTCTGATAGGCGAAAATGGTGCAGGTAAATCAACCTTACTGCATACTTTGGCAGGCATGCATCCCTTTGAGGGAGATATACTATTTAATACCAAGCCTTTGCATTCATTTTCTAAAGAGCAATTAGCTAGCAAGCGCGCTGTAATGATGCAAAGTAACCATGTTGGCTTTGATTTTAGTGTATTTGAACTCATTGCTATGGGTCGCTATCCCTATACAGAGTCTCTTAAAACACAAGCCAATAAAGTTCAAAAATATGCCTCACTTATGGATTTAACCCATTACCTAACACGTCGAATGAGTGCGCTTTCGGGCGGCGAACAACAGCGAGTTCATATGGCGCGCACATTAGCCCAGTTAGATGCTTTTACTGCGCAAACTGAGCCTAAATTAATGTTGCTCGATGAGCCAACATCAGCGCTAGATATGCGTCATCAACATACTTTACTTAGCTGTGTTAGAACCTTTGTAGAGCAAGGAAACAGCGCCATTATTGCTATACACGATCTTAATTTAGCAAGCCTTTATGCAACCAACGCTATTTTATTACACAACCAAAAAGTGCTGCAAAGCGGGTCTATAAATACCGTTTTAACAGCACAAAACTTACAACAAATGTACGCCATGAAATTGCACGTTAACCCTCATCCTTATAACGATGCGCCCATGGTTTTTTCTCAACGTCAGGAGTTTTCATGAGAGAGCAAGCATTAAACGACGCACGTACGCTCGTTTTTAAAACCCATGCCGGCGTAATGTCGACCATTTCAAATAATTTACGCGGCTATCCGTTTGGCTCTGTTACACCTTATATGTGTGACGAACAAGGTCGCATCTACTTTTTTATTAGTGACATAGCTCAGCATACCAAAAATTTAAAACAGGACTCACGCATGAGTCTGACTATTTTTGATGCCGCCGATTATGGCGATCAAAACGAACATGGGCGAGTAACACTCGTAGGTGATGGCTCTATTGTGGCAAAAGAGCAAAGCGAAGTGCTACTTGATAAATATATAGCTTTGTACCCTGAGGCTGCAAGCTATCGCAATGCGCATGATTTTCAGCTTTGGCAATTAGATGTAGTACGGGTGCGTTATATTGGCGGTTTTGGAAAAATATTTTGGCTTGAGCAAAACGAGTGGCAAGCTCAGCCTAAAAAGTGGGATGAAAGCCAGCAGCAAAGCATGATCACTCATATGAATGAAGATCATCAAGATGCTATGTCGCTGATATTAATGCAGCTCTATAACGTAGCCGATAACACTCCAATAATGAGCGGCCTACTACCCACAGGCTTTTATATACAAAGCCACAAGCGTAATTACTTTATTAATTTTGCGAACGAGTGCGATAGCCCATTAGCCGTGCGAAAAGCACTTGTAGCCCTAACAAATCAAGCACGAAACAGCTCAAACCAACTAGCGGAGACAGTATGAAAAAATTAATAGCCTTACTCAGCACTACACTGCTACTGAGTGCCAATACTGCATATGCAGACGAATGCACACTAAATATAGATGCAAACGATATGATGCAGTTTTCAACTAAAACACTAAGCGCCCCTAAAAACTGTAAGCAAGTGACTGTAAAGCTTAGTCACACCGGTAAATTACCTGCTAATGTAATGGGCCATAACTGGGTGCTATCTACTGAGCAAAACATGCAAGGTATTATCACAGATGGCAACGCTGCAGGGCTTAGCAACCACTACATAAAGCCTAATGATAGTCGCGTGATTGGTGCTACAGACATTATTGGCGGCGGTAAAAAAACCGAAGTTACTTTTAAAACCAGCGGCTTAACCGCCGGAACCGATTACACTTTCTTTTGCTCTTTTCCTGGCCATTACGCCATGATGAAAGGCACATTTACGCTTAAGTAAATATTAAAAAGTGTATTACACAAACACAGTGCCAACCTATTATTGGCACTGTGTTTTCTCCCCTCGTTTAGCTAACGCTTTAAATGCAGCTTGTTGATGTGCTTTTTGCACATAGCGAGCAGGCAAAGCGTTAACTTCTAATTGATAACCACTTTGCTCAGATTGTACTTTTGATACTGGCGATATCCATACAATATTAAGCTCTGGGGCAATTCGCTTAATTACCCGCGCTATGCCTTCACCATTTCTCACATGAAAGTCACCGGCTAAATGTATAACCTGCGTGCCCTTATTTTGACTAATATAGTTAACGATAGACTCAGCCATGGTTTCGTCCCAAGTAACTTGCGCGGCGTATAGTTTTTCGTTTTTACTCGCCGTTCCATGATGCATAGATTGCATAAAGCGTTCTTTATAAAGGCTTGGAGAAATATCTATCTCTTTTGCAATAAAACTACGCTGTTGTGCGTCGAGCTTATTAATATAATTAATACCTTGGCGACCAATACAGGTAACAATATGCTTAGGCGCATTTGCAGCTATTACATCGCTATTTTGCATCTTCGCCAATTCCACTAACGCACGATAATCACTCTTATAATTAGCCCAAGCCTTAGTATTATCAATTAGGTATTGTTCACCTATTTTACTCTCAAGATAAAGGTTTAGTGTTTGCTGATCAGCGCGGCTAAATTGCTCAAGCGATAAGGCAATAGGCTTATTTTGCGTGCTTAATTGCTGAAATAGCTCAGCTTGAAATAAGTGCACACCGGGGTGTGTATGCCACTCACCAACTAAAACAACATCGGCATTCAAAAGCGTGGACTCTGACAATATTGAATTAACTCGCTGGCCATTTGCGTTATAAAGCCCGTAATTATACAAGGATGAACTTTGAGATACTGATACTGTGTTTATACTGCAGCCTGATAATCCACTGAATAAAACAAGTGCTAAAAATGGGTTTTTCATATCGGTTTTTATAAAAATAAGAATCAAAACAATGAAGTTAGTATACACAACAAACTGCTTCAAACCCACAAATGCAAATAAAAACAATTATCATTTGATGTTTTGGAGTTTCTGTTTTACAGTCTTAAAAAATATACAAATATGGAACGTACCATGGCCTTACCTTTTTTATGTGCTCGACACAAACAACATGTTTTATGTCAACCAGAACAAGCAATTATAGATATTCAAAACGCGCAGCTAAGTGGCGAAGCGCTGTTTAAACGATACCAATTTGCACAAGCATTGCCGTACTTGGGGTGTGCACTTGAAAGTGCGTCCTTGTTAGCTCAAATGTATAATTGTGCAAACAAACAGCAAGTAGTACAAATTACCTCACTTACAGAGCGCCTTTATTCCACACTTCACTTTTTAGGCGAACAAAGTGCTGCGCACAATGCACTCATACAATCTATTAATCTGCTAAACGAGATATTGTATAGCGATGATGAATATCATGATTTAGCGCTTTCATGTATTACACAGCTAAAAAAATTAGCACTGCAACATCCTCCACATCTTACTCAGCACTAATTTTTATGGCAATAAGCAACGCGCTAAACAAAATTGGGTTAACTTTTTATATTAATAATGGCTAACATATCGTCTTCATCTAGGCCAACTTCTTCAAACCCAAAACTAGAATAAAAATCCTTAGCAACAGGGTTTTGCGGGTTATAACAAATCTCGATTTGTTCAAGCTTAGAAGTCGTTTTAATCTCTGCAATTGCCATGAATAGTGCTTGGCGGCCAATACCTTTATTTTGATGATGTTTATCTACCATAAAACGCCAAATAGAAACCTTTGTAGGGGTTTCTTACACCCACATAAAAAAGCCTACAGGCTTATTATTTTTGCTAAATAACCTGAACTCTGGTTAAGGGATTTACTAACGTATTGAGTCAAAATTGATATTTATGCTTATTCTCTCTAGCCAGAGATTTTCAGTGAAAATAAGGCGAAATTACGCGTCGAAAGCTCGCCTATTGCAAGTAAATTCAACGAAGTTAGCGCTGAAAATAGCTGCTTGAGATAGATTTATTATCCAGAGTTCAGGTTAATTCGCTTTACAGGTATGCCCAACATTATAATGAGACTCAACTAACGACCACATATTACACGCTACGTATTCTTGCTGCGCTTTTGTAACGTCTAAATCGCATACCTCTTCGTAATTAGCAGAGGTGACATCTTCCAATGAAATGTTCATTATTGTCCTTAATTTAAAATATGAAGTTATAAGTAGTTTTGTTTTATCACGTTATCAGCACTAATACATCTAGGCAATGTATTCTTTTAGGAACAAAAAGGCCGCAGTAATAAATACTGCGGCCTTTTTGTTTATAGTTAAACTTTTTAAACGAGCTAAGTTTAGTAAGCGCCTGCGCTGTATATAAGCTCGTAGCTGTGGCTGTAAATCTCAAGGATGTTACCAAATGGGTCTTCCATGTAGATCATGCGGTACGGCTTTTCGCCAGGGTAGTAGTAACGTGGCTCTGGCATACGCTTTTTACCACCTGCAGCAACAATACGATCCGCTAAGCCTTCAACATCTGGGTCTTGTACACAGAAATGAAAGATACCGGTTTTCCAGTATTCAAAGTTGTCTTTAGGGTTTTCTTGGTCTTTAAATTCAAAAATTTCTACCCCAACACGGTCGCCTGTTGAAAGGTGCGCTATTTTAAATTTTTCCCAATTTGGACCAAATACATCGGTACACATTTCGCCAATTGGGCTGTTGTCTTCAGTGATCACGGTAGGCTCCATTATGGTGTACCAGCCCATCACCTTAGTGTAAAACTCTACGGCTTTTTCAACATCCGGTACTGAAATACCAATGTGCGAAAAACTACGTGGATATGTATGACTCATAATAAATACTCCTACTTAACTATGTTTAGTTGATGGAATTAGTTTACGAACCGACCAACATTAAGTAAAATTATTATTAATCATCATTTTGAGTATGTTTTGTAATGATAAATCCTACATGGTTAAACACGTTTTGTACTTTAGTTGAGGTAAACCATTTTACCCAAACCGCCGAGCGCCTTTATATGACCCAGTCAGGCGTAAGCCAACATATAAAAAAGTTAGAGCAGCAAGTAGATTGCGCCTTGCTTGAGCGCCACGGTAAACAATTTACCCTTACCGTTCAGGGTCAAAATTTATATCAGCAGGGTAGTCAGTTACTCAAAGAATGGCAGTTTTTAGAGCAGCAATTAAAAGATGATTCACCTTGCAGCGGTTTAGTTAAAATACAATCGCCAGGCAGTTGCGGGCTGCAGTTTTACAATCAACTATTAGCATTGCAAGTAGAGCACAAGGAGCTAATTATAGATTACCGCTTTGCTCCAAATACCAGTGTAGAGCAAGCTGTGGCAAACCACAGCGCCGATATTGGCTTTTTAACTCAAGCGCCTACCCTTAGCGAAGTTACTAGCCATAAAATAGGCCAAGAACCTTTACTATTGGTAACACCGGCCGCAATAAAAAATCCAACATGGAGCGCATTAAATGAACTGGGTTTTATTAGCCACCCCGATGCAAAACACCACGCGCAGCTTTTACTTAGCGAAAACTACAGTGAGTTTGAACATGTTGATCAAATTAAGCGCACGGGGTTTTCTAACCAAATAAGTTTAATACTAGAGCCGGTAAGTTTAGGGCTCGGTTTTACGGTTTTACCCGCACACGCAGTGAGTGCTTTTAATAAACCTGCGCTTATTAAAACGCATCATTTAACCAAACCAATTAGCGAAAATATTTATGTGTGCCATCACCGAAATAGGCCGTTAGCAAAGCGTATGCATAGCGTTATTGACGCAATAAAAGCAAGCTAGGGCACCCAAATCAGCGTCCGTAAAGCCCCTTTACAGTTTATGCTGCACGTTTAGATTTTTGCTTAAAACCAAGTAGGGTTAACTTAGTTTGCAAATACATTTTGTGTATTGCAAAAGTGAGTAAACTCATAAGCGCCATTAGACACAAGGTTGGCACAAGCGACTGCGTATGATAACCAAACACACCCATAAACCAGCAAATAAGGACCCACTGAATAACATACAAAGCGGTAACATGTTTACTGGCATATAAAAGAGCACGTGTAATAGGGCCATTATATTTATCAGCAAAAATATACTGTATAGCCGCTAGGGCACATAAATTTAAGCCAATTAAATAGCTAATACCGCCGCCATTTAAATTGAAAAATTTGCCAAACTGACCTTTAAAATCAATGGCTAACCATATGCCGCCAATAACTAGTAAAGCAGCACCAAGTTGTGCACATACTTTATATAAGTAATCGGCACATTGGTGGTTACTACTGTATAAACGACAAAGTACATACCCCGTTAATATCGCACTTATCAAAAGAAATACCGGAAAATGCACCTGATAGTTATTAGCAAAAAAACAAATCGCTAAAATAAGGTGAAAGCGTAAATTGCAGCCGCCTTACAAACTGGCTCAAAACTGCAATTGCAATGGCTAAACCCGCAATCCATGTTGTTTTCCAACGGTCAATATTAAGCACACCAAACAGCAATAAGCTAACTCCAGCCAGTTGTAAAATAATTGTAACTGCCCAGCACTGAGCGGACTTTGCCAGCCATACGCATTTATAAACGCCTCAGGCATGGTATTAAATACTTCAATAGGCAGCCAGGACTTGACCGCATTCATAAAATAAGCAAGCAGTAAAAGCTGTATGCCACGCTTAATTAATAGCAAGGGTGTTTGCCTGCGCGAAAGCGCCATAAATAGCCCCATTGCCACCAAAAACGAGGCGGTGCCTTTGCCAAGTATATGTACAACCGTACCAAATGCGCTTTCACTTTGAAGCGTTGTGGAGGCATACATCCATAAGGTATGCACAATAATCATAATGAAAACGCTCGCACCACGCACAAGATCAATCGTTTTAAGACGTTGGTTCATTGGTATTAATGTCCTTTTTAGGGCAGGTTTGGCATTTGCTATAACAGGCTAAATAATAGCGGCAACAGGCTAAACGCTGGTTTTTTTCAGTAAATGGCGCATCAAGATTAAAGTGTTCACAAATAACGGTGTGCAGCTGACGATGGCAATTGTTGATATGTAAAGTAGTAGCAAGGGCTAAACTATGAGCTCGATCAATGGCGCTACTTAATGAATCGAGTAATAACCGTGCTTGTTCTTTTTTATCCAGCGCGTAGTCGGTATTTATCCATTCACCAACTTGGCTTATAAAATGAGTAAACGCTTTGGTTTGCTCAGTTTTACTTACTAACACGTCGTTATTCAGATTAAACCCACGACAAGAAGCGTAAATAACCTGAGCTGCACATAAGAAATGGAACTAAATGCCCTTGCGGTGATCAGATCTTTCGACCAAGAAACATAAGATTACCGAGGGAAGGGCATGAATAACTTAGATGCAATTTACCTAGGTGTCGATGATTTTTGTTTATTGTTTGAACCTCAATGGCTTAAACACCTAATAGAATCAGGTGAAAAATATGGCTCAAATAGACCACACAAGGCACCGCAGCGGCATCTCATTTATGGTTAATTTAATGGCTGGATTAATTGCCTATACTTTTCAGACTAAAAAGCCGAGTATAAAAGTGACTCGGCTTTAATTCTTATGCAGTTCTGAGGTTAATTACGCTAGGTTTGCTGCACTCACCCAACCAATATTCAACGAACTTAAACCTTTTCCCTTTCACCTTTGACCTTGCACTTTAACTGTAAACCCCCCTTACATTTTGATTAAAAAAGCCACACCTCAACATGTGTTAAGGCGTGGCTTTTTACAGCTGCTTTAACTAAGAATTAAGCGACATTCGCTGCTAACAGTTCGTTACGTACTAGCTCTGCGCCTTTGCTTAGGGCGTTAAGTTTACCGTTTGCGATGTCGCGGGGTAGGGGTGCCATACCGCAGTTGGTGCAGGGGTAGAGTTTGTCGGCATCAACGTATTTAAGCGCTTCGCGTAGGGTTTTGGCCACCTCTTCGGGTGTTTCTATAGTATTGGTGGCTACATCGATTGCGCCCACCATTATTTTTTTACCGCGCACCAGTTCGAGTAGCTCTATGGGTACATGTGAGTTTTGACATTCGAGCGAAATAATATCAATATTCGATTTTTGCAGCTTAGGGAATACTTCTTCGTATTGTCGCCACTCGGTGCCAAGGGTTTTCTTCCAATCGGTGTTGGCTTTAATGCCGTAGCCGTAGCAAATATGCACGGCGGTTTCGCATTTTAACCCTTCTATGGCTCGCTCTAGGCAGGCTATGCCCCAGTCGTTTACTTCGTCAAAAAACACGTTAAAAGCGGGTTCATCAAATTGAATTATATCAACCCCTGCGGCTTCTAGCTCTTTGGCTTCTTGGTTAAGTATTTTAGCAAATTCCCATGCCAGTTTTTCACGGCTTTTATAGTGATCGTCATACAGGGTGTCGATCATAGTCATGGGCCCCGGTAATGCCCATTTAATTGGTTGGCTGGTTTGCTGGCGTAAAAACTTGGCGTCTTCAACAAATACCGATTTAGTGCGAGACACAGGGCCAACCACTGTGGGTACGCTGGCGTTGTAACGGTCGCGAATTTTAACTGTTTGACGGTTTTCAAAATCAACGCCATTTAAATGTTCAATAAAGGTGGTTACAAAGTGTTGACGGGTTTGTTCGCCGTCGCTGACTATATCTACACCTGCGGTTTGTTGCTCGTGTAGGGAAATACGCAAGGCGTCGTGTTTACCATCAACCAGCTCACTGCCTTGTAATTTCCATGGCGACCATAAGGTTTCGGGCTCAGCAAGCCATGACGGTTTTGGCAAGCTGCCTGCTGATGATGTAGGTAATAGTTTTTTCATAATAAATGCTGCCTTTAATTTTGTTGTGTGATTAAGCGATACTTGCTGAGAACTGCTGCAGCACTGATTGATAAGGCTTAATAAAATGCTGCTCGGTAAATTTGCCTTGCTCAACCGCTAATTGACCTCGCTCTGCGCGGTCATACACAATTTGCGTTAATGAATGATCGTCATTTTTTAAATTAGGTTTATAACGGCTGCCTGCAGCGGCATTAGCGTTATAAATTTCTGGACGATAAATTTTTTGAAACGTTTCCATGGTGCTAATAGTGCTAATTAGCTCAAGGTTGCTGTAGTCGTTAAGGAGGTCACCAAAAAAGTAAAAGGCTAACGGTGCAGCGCTGTTTGGTGGCATAAAGTAGCGCACTTGTAAGCCCATTTTTTTAAAATATTGCTCTGTTAACGACGACTCATTAGGCTGATACTCTACGCCTAAAATGGGGTGTAGATTTTCGGTTTGCTGATAGGTTTTGTTATCAGACACGCTTAAGCAAATAACTGGTGGCTTTTTAAAATGCTGTTTATAGGTATCTGAGTTTACAAAGCATTTAAACAACTTGCCGTGTAAGTCACCAAAGTTATCGGGAATACTAAATTGCGGTTTGCTTTTGTTATGCTCAAGCAATAACACACTAAAATCGTAGTCGCGCACATAGGATGAAAAGTTATTACCCACTATGCCTTCTATTCGCTCGTTAGTTTGGTGGTCAATAATATTGGTTTTTAATACCTCAATTGACGGAAATGCTTGGCCACTGCCTGCAATGTTTAAATCAACCGAAATGATCTTGAGCTCAACCGCGTAACGATCCCCTTCTGGGTTATCCCAACTGGCCAGTGCATTAAAACGATTGTTGATCATTTTTAGGGTATTACGCAGGTTTTGTTGGCGGCTTTCACCCCTTGCTAAATTAGCGAAATTGGTCGTAATACGTGTGTTATTTGATGGATGATAGTTTTCATCCAAGTTAGTGCTTTTAATCGTAAATGTAAGATCAGTGCTCATAGCCGTATCCTTTCAATCTGAGTTATTACTGCTTTTATCAATGACACATTACTTGCTGTTAAAACCAAACTAACGGGATAACTGTAATGGTGCTGTGCAGAGTTAATAAATTTATACGCGGTATGTAGCATGAAGAAAAACGGTATTATTTCAGGTAAAACATGAGCCAGATTCACTCTCTTACTAAGTTGCATGAATAAATTAGGCTAGTAGACGCCCCCTCTGCGACAAAACCCACTTTAGAAGTCTAGATTTCTAGATGTTTTTACGGACATTGTGATTTATTCATACAAAACGTGAGTATTATTCAATGCTTATAGGCACTTAAAGTGGCATTTGCATAAACGGTTGTTGATATACTCGACTAAACCTTGGTGAGCTTAGCTGTTTTATTAAACGTTTTTTACACGCAACTCACCGCCACAGAGCATAACAACCCCTAACATAAGAAGAGACAAAAGGAATGAGTGATTTAATAGTGTTAATTATTTACTGCGCCATACTTGGCAGTGGTGTTGGTTTTTTAGCAGGCTTATTAGGAATAGGGGGCGGGCTGGTTATTGTACCCATACTCAGCATGATATTACTGCACTTTAATGCTTTGCCACCTGAACAAGTGGTGGTGGTTGCCATTGCGACCTCGCTGGCCTCTATTTTATTTACTTCGACCTCGTCGGCTATTGCGCATCATAAAAATGGCAATGTACCCTGGGATATTGCACCTTGGGTTATGGCAGGCGTTGCCTTTGGCGCGCTTATTAGTGGCTTTATGGCTGCGCTGTTACCTGAGCATGTAGTGCGTTTGGTGTTTGCTGTAAGCGTAGTGCTAATTGCACTTAAAATGATTTTTTCAGGTAAGAGTGATTCCGCAATAGCGCGCCCGTTACCAAACAAAGGGCTACTGAGTGTTTATACGACCATAACCGGTGGGTTATCTGCCATGATTGGCATTGGCGGCGGGGCAGTATTAGTGCCGCTACTAACGTTTTTTTCTGTTGATATGAAAAAAGCCATTGGCTGCGCCTCGGCCTCAGGCATTGTGATAGCGCTGTTTGGTTCAATGGGTTATATCAGCTCAGGCAGCCAGTTATTTAGCCTAAAACAAGGATTTGCAGGCTTTGTGTATTTGCCCGCTTTATTGGGTATTGTATGCACCTCATGGTTTACTGCACCGCTTGGTGCTAAAGCCACGCATTACTTACCGGTTTCAACCATTAAAAAAATATTTGCCGGCTTATTAATAATAATGGCAATTAATATGTTTACTCGATAAGAGCATTTATATGAGCCTTAAAAAGACGCGGTATAAAGCCGCTGCTACCTAGAATATTAGCGACTAGTAGCAGCGGGTTCACCCCGCGTCGGTGTTGAGCGTTAGAGTCCGAACCCTTTAACCTTTAACATCTTAAGGTGATTAACTAAAATCTACGTCATTTGCGCGTGCTTTATAAATTCGTCATAAATACTGTCTTTAATGAGCCTGTCGGGCGTAAAGGCATAATAATGCTGATAAACATTATCAATTGTACCTATGTAATTTACGCCGTAATGGCGCTCTACTTCGGCTCTTACCAAAATAGGCGCAGGGAATATCCCAAACCCTTGCTCACCGAGTGACTTCATTAATGCGCTGTCGTCAACATGGCCAGCTATTGTCATTTCAATGTCTTGCTCTTGCAGCCAATAATAAATAGCCCGCGCGACAGGGCTTTCTTTTGCGGGGAGCACTAAGGGCTTGTTATTTAAAGACTGCGGAAACTGCTTATGTAACTGCGAATGCCATGTTTCGTTACCAAAAAGAGCGATTTGGCTTTTACCTATTTCATGACAAAACGCCTTAAATGGCAAGGTGGTATCGAGTGGTTTATCGGCTAACACTAAGTCGAGCTTATGAATCGCCATTTGCGCAAGCAGTTCATCTTGTTGGCCGTCAATACAGTGCAAGTTGGTAATACGGTCGTTATTAATTAAAGGCGCTAGCCACTTCGACACCAGTGATTTGGGTAACACATCTGAAATACCGACCTTTAGTGTTCGTGAGTATTGCGTGGTATCACCTTGCGTGGTTTCTAGCCATTCGTGAGCAATAGCAAACATATCATTGGTGTATTGCTGAGTTACATGGCCAAATTCAGTTAACTGTAGGCCTCGCCCTTGGCGAACAAACAGTGGTTTTCCTAATCGTTGCTCTAAGTTAGTAATTTGTGAGCTGACCGTTTGCGGCGTTAAATTAAGTATTTTACTCGCCGCTGCAATACTTCCATGCTTACTTACCTGCCAAAAATAATATAAGTGATTGTAGTTAATGTTGGTAATCATTCGAAAATACCTGTTTTAAAGTAAGAAATAATCAGCTTTTTCCTTTGCCACTAAGTTAGTAGATTACAGTCATGCCTGCAACATAGTTACTATTAAAAGGTGTAATTGCATGAAGCTAAAACTTACAGTTAAAAACAAGATAATTAACGCAAGTGAAAAGATGTCGCTTTTGAAGTTGATAAAAAGCCAATTGGCAAAACATGCTTTAAATATTCGTAAAGTTGAGATTCAAATAAATGACCTTTCGAATGAGCGCCACGGCACTTTGCAGCAATGCAAAATTAATATTCTTTTGCCTGGGCTACCCAGTATTAATGTAAATACAAAAGGAAGAAGTATGCTGCAAGCGATAAAGCGGGCACTAAAAAGTTTGCAGCAAATTCTCGTTAATAAGTATCAACCTTCGCAACCAAGCTCTTAGTTTTTATTAATATCGCACTTGCAGTAGCATGGATGCTACTCTTTTTATTTCTATTCTCGTACCAAGCTATGTTTAACATTAAACGATTCACTTATTACCTATTGAGCAGTATTTCCTTGTTGGGTTTTGTTGGACTATACCAAACTTAACGTAACTAAAATTTTTTGACCTTGTTCCTTTAACCTTTGACCTCAGCTGTAAACCCCCGTTACATTTTGATTAAAAAGAGAGTGAAATTTTCAATTACCTAAATTCATAGTTTATTGTGAATTTATTAGGTTCATGCCTATTAATTTACTAATTCACAAAATACTGTGAATTTATCCTTTAGTGAGTTAACTTTCGCTGTAATTCACAAAATATTATGAATTATTAGCTTTTTTGTACTTTTTTAACTATTATTCACAAAACACTGTGAATTTTGGATTGGTAATGGAAGTCACGATAAAGTCAGCAAAACAATTAGGTAAATTGGCAAGCATTGTGAGAAAAAGCCAAAAGCTTGACCAAAAAACTGCGGGAGATTTCTCCGGTATTAGTATTAATACAGTAAGTGATTTTGAAAATGGCACAGGTTCGTTATCAATTGGCCGCGCGTTTGATTTAATGGAAGCTTTAGGTTTAGAGGTAAAAATAGATGTGGTTATACCTCAACACGATGAAAAGGCTAAAAGTAAATTAATAACGCAAATCCAGAACATGGTGGCTGAGCATGAATAATAGATCACTTGATGTTTATGCCGGCAAACAGCTCATGGGTCAATTACAAGATAGTAACGGTTTTTGGTCATTTAAATACGATCAAGATTGGCTTAACTCAGCTAATAAATTTGCAATAACTCCCAGCATTCCATTACAAGAGCAAATCATTCTTGATTCTGGTACTACACGACCTGTGCAGCAGTTTTTTGATAATTTACTGCCAGAAGAAAATGCACGTGAGTTATTAGCTAAAGATGTGAGAGTTGACCATGAAGATTCATTTGCTCTACTTACTGCATCCGGCATTGAGTCTGCTGGTGCTTTAACGCTATTACCAGAGCATGTCGATTTTCCAAGCCCTAGTGCAATACCGTTACCTTTTGCCGAGCTATCTAGGCGAATTAAAAACTTACCCAGAGCACCGTTAAATATCCGCCAAAGTAGCCGTATGTCACTTGCTGGCGCGCAGCATAAAATGCTAGTTATTAAGCTCGGCAATGAATTATTTGAAGGAAATGAAGGCACACCTTCAACTCATATACTTAAACCAGATCATTCTGAGCCAGACCAATATTGGCAAACGACATGCAATGAATGGTTTATGATGAAACTAGCCAAGCGCCTAGGAATAGATGTACCCAATGTGCAGCTCATTTATACACCCGAGCCAGCCTATTTGGTTGAGCGCTTTGACCGTGTAGGAAGTTATCCTGATCAAGAGCGCAAGCATATTATAGATAGTTGCCAATTATTAAGTTATAGCAGACACTCCAAATATTCTGCATCAACGGTTGAAACATACCAGAAAATACTCAATAACGTACGTCCTAAAGCGGCAACGGCCATTAAATTATACCAATGGATTATTTATAATTTATTAGTCGGTAACGGGGATGCGCATTTAAAAAATATCAGTTTTTATTACGAAAACGGGTCTGCGCAAATAACACCGTTTTATGATTTATTAAGCACCATTATTTATGTTCCAGAAGGTGCAAAGCCTCTAGAAGAAGCCTTATCTGTTCCCATAAATGATAAAAAACGTTTCTGTGATGTTACTAAAGCAGATGTAATCGCTTTTGCAAAAGAACTCGGTATTCCAAGCTATACAGCAGTAAAACAGCTAAGTTATTTTTTAGAAAACATAGAGAGTGAATTTAGCAACTTATACCAAGAAGTTGTAAATATGCCATCTGCGGATGTACGCGCAGCGGAATTAAGAATGTTAAGACAAGTGCAGTTTTTAGTAGTTAAAGAAATGGTTGGGCGGCTGAGTTAAAACAAGGAAATGAGGATTAATAAAAGTTCCTCATGAACACAAAGTTTTAGCCCGTTTCGATAAATAACTTTTCATTCAGTATGGACTTCCTATACTTAGTGTTGGGTGCTGTTGTACTTCAAACAAAACCTTTGATATTTCAATCCAGCTGTAAACCCCCGTTACATTTTGATTAAAAAAGCCGCACACTAACAGTTAGTGTGCGGCTTTAGTATTTTTATTTTTTTAAAGCGATTACTTGTTTAATAAGTGCTTTTCAAAAAAGTCGGCCATCATAGTATGGTAATGCAAGGTAGTGCCTTTGCCTTCACGTAAGCTATGTGAGCGGTTAGGGTATGAGAAAAACTCAAACTGCTTGTTATGCTTTACAAGCTCGTCAATTAAGCGCTCCGAGCCTTGATAATGCACGTTATCATCGCCTGTGCCGTGAATAAGCAATAGCTTACCGGTTAGGTTTTTAGCAAAAGTAATGGGCGAGGTGTTATCGTAACTCTCAGGATCGGTGTTTGGGTTGCCCGCATAACGCTCTTGGTAAATGGTGTCGTACAAACGAATGTCCGGCACGGGTGCTGAGGCAATCCCTACTTTAAATTTATCACCATGGCGGAACAGTAAATTAAGGGTTGAACTACCGCCGCCTGAGTGTCCCCATACGCCAACGCGGTCTGTGTCTATTACATCCCAGCGTTTAGCCATGGCATCTAGGGCGTCTACTTGATCTTGCACGGTAATTGAGCCAATTTTTTTATAAATCGATTTACGCCAATCGCGGCCTTTTGGTGCACGTGTACCACGGTTATCAACCGATGCCACAATAAAGCCTTTTTGCGTTAACAGTGATTTATACAGGTAACTGTTACCTTCCCAGCGGTCTTGCACGGTTGAACCCCATGGTTCGCCGTATACGTAAAACACAATTGGGTATTTTTTACTTTTATCCATGTTCTCTGGGAACATAATGTAGCCGTCAAGCTCGGTGCCATCTTGCGCGTTTACTTTAAAAAACTCATGCTTTGGTAAGCTTTGTTCAGCCAGTTTTTGTTTAAGCTTTGTATTTTCAACTAAGGTTTTTACATTACTATGATCGCTCACTTTAATGATCTCTTTAGTCGGTGGCGTACCAAATTTTGAGTAAGTATGCATTGCCCATGAGGCATCTTTTGACATGTAGTAGCTGTTTGATCCCTCAAACTCAGCAGGTGTTACCCGTACCGGTTTGCTGCTGCCATCAAGCGGTGTGCTGTATAAATAACGCTGACCAGGATCGTTTGGCGAGGCAATAAAATACATCACGTTTTTGTCTTCATTGATGCTCAGCATATCAATAATGTCGTAATCGCCAGGGGTTAGGTCGATAATAGTCTTGCCATCGCGCGATACACGATAAAGATGACGCCAACCGTCGCGTTCGCTATGCCAAATAAAAAACTCGCCGTCTTTTGACCAGTTTGCTTTATAAAACCATTCGATAAACGCATCGTCTTTGTCTTCTAAAATTTTAGTCAGTTGCTGCTTTTGCCAATCAAACAACCACACTTTGTTATGGCTTTGCGGGCGGTTTAAGTCTTGAATCATTAATTCATTACCGGTGCCAGCCCAGCTAATACGCGGAATATAACGGTCGCGGTTATCGCCTTCAAGCTCAGCCCAACGGGTTTGTTTATCAGCAAGGCTTACCACACCAACACGCACGGCAGAGTTGGTTTCACCGGCCTTAGGATAAGGGAACTCTTTAAGGGTAGGGTACAGTTCGTCGGTGTTGTTGATCATAGTGAAAAATTTAACGTCACTGGTATCAAGCTGCCAATAGGCGATTGATTTGTTGTCGGGGCTCCAACGAAAACCATCGGCAATGGTGAATTCTTCTTCGTATACCCAATCAAAATTACCGTTAACTATGGTGGCGCTGCCATCGGTTGTGAGCGCGGTTACATCGTTACTGCCAACCGATTGCATGTAAATGTTGTTATCGCGTACGTAAGCCACTTTTGAGCTATCTGGCGAGAACTTAGCAAACATTAACTTAGTTGGCTCAACGTCTTTACCACCAAGTTGCTGTAATTGGTTAGTCTCAAGGTTAAGTAACCAAAAGTCGCCTCGGCTGCGTGAGCGCCAAACTTGCTCACTGTTGGTAAATACCATCAGCCATTTACCGTCTTTTGACCACTGATAGCTTTCGATTGCAAATGGCTCGTCTGCGCCCTCTGGCAACAGCTTTTCAAACTCAACCAGTACTTTACGGCCTGTGCCGTCAGCATTGTAAAATACAATGTCGTTGCCTTTTACGCCGTGCTCTTTTTCGTCATCGGCTTGGGTGTCGTCTGCTTGTTTTTTATCACTTTCGCGCTCTTCAAGCACAGTGTAGCCGGTGCCATCGTCTAGCCACTTAAAGTAAGTGCTACGCTGGGTTTTAAATTCTTTATCTTTATAAATTTGCGCTAGGCTTAATGGATTATTCACGGTACTCATCGCTGCATTGTTGTTGGTTGTTATGCTAGTACTTGAACATGCTTGCAAGCCTAAGCCCGCAACAATAGCCAGTGCCAAGCCCGATGTTTTGATCAGATTCATTGTTATTGTTCCTTAGGTCTGTTGGCCTTTATGGATTAAGGCGCTTATTACATTTACTGTAACAAAATAACGTACAGAATATCAGTATGCTTAACGCACAAAGCTATGGTTTAAACCCAAACTTTTATAATTTATTACCATGCTGGATTTTTAAATTCTTCACTGAGCGTGTCGATTAGTGCTCTTACTGTTGCCGATAAATGCTGACGAGAAGGGTAAAGCACATATATTTTTATTGGGTTTAATGTCCATGGCGCTAATACACGCTGCAAGCGACCATCAAGTATATATTGGTTTGCCAAATACGTAGGCTGCACTGAAATACCACCACCGGCTATGGCTGCATGAAGTAATGTGGTGGCCTCGTTTGCACTTAAATTGCATTTAACATCAACCGATTGAAATTCATCCCCGTTGTGTAAATGCCAAATATATAGGTCGAAGTTTTTATAGCCTAAACACTGATGAGCACTTAACTGTTGTGGTGTCGTTATTGGCGGATAATCAGCAAGGTAGCTGGCTGAGGCCACTAATATAGATTCACACTCGGCAATAGGTTTACCTATTAACGAAGGATCAGGATTGGCTGCAATACGTATTGTCAAATCAACACGTTGCTCTATTAGAACTGTGGTTGAGTCTTCAAGATCTATGTCTATTTGCACGTTAGGGTGACGTTTCATAAAACGTGTAAATATAGGGGCTAATTGTGCAAAACCTAACGACATACTGGTCGCTACTCGTATTTTACCTGACAACTGTTGCTGGCTTTTAGTTTGTTCAACTAAACGGTTAGCCTGTTCTAACCATTGCTCTATTTCGGGTAAACAGGCCTCGCCGGCGGTGGTAAGCGTTACTTTACGGGTAGTGCGATGCAATAAGCGCGTATTTAACCAGGCCTCTGCCGACTCTATATGACGAGTAACCATAGGGCGTGACATTTCAAGCCGATCGGCAGTGGCAGTAAAACTGCCTGAGTAGGCAACATCCACAAAAACCTGCGCTGCGGTGAGTTTATCCATAGTATTTGCACGATTTATGAAACAATGATGCTAATTATTGGTTGTTTTTCTGAACATATCAAACCTTTATTAGGGGTTTTGTGCCCATCCCCTCGAAATGAACCTTAAGCCTATTTTATAACCAACACAGAGGGCGTTCAAAATTCTGTGTCAGCTTAAATTTTTAAATGTCGAGTACGCTATCTAAACGTCCTTCAAAATAAATGGCCAGCTGAGATAAACACAAGCTCCAATTGTGGATTGGCATGGTCCATTTCTCAGTGGCGTTTAATATGCCAGCATAAAGTAATTTCAACAAGCTGTTTTCGTTTGGAAAAGCGCCTTTCGTTTTCGTTAGCTTTCTAAATTGACGATGCACAGCCTCCACAGCATTCGTCGTATAAATGACTTTACGAATATGTTCAGGATACTTGAAGTAAGCTGATAAGTTATGCCATTTATTGCGCCAGGAGTTAATCACAAGCGGGTAAGAGTTACCCCATTTAGCCTCAAGTTCATCAAGTGCTAACTCAGCAGCTTCCTTGGTTGGAGCACGATATACTGGCTTTAAGTCGGCCATGAACGCCTTTTGATTTTTAGAGGCAACATACTTCATTGAATTGCGTATCTGATGAACAATACATAATTGAACTTCAGTCTCTGGAAAAATACATAATTGAACTTCAGTCTCTGGAAAAATAGTTCTTATCGCCTCAGGAAACCCAGTTAGCCCATCAATACAGGCAATAAGAATATCTTTAACTCCACGATTATTTAAATCGGTAAGCACAGACAACCAATAATTAGCCCCTTCATTTTCAGATAAGTGAAGACCAAGTATCTCTTTCTTACCGTGAATATTTAATCCCAATAACGTATAAACAGCTTTACTGATATAGCGCCCATCTTCTTTGACTTTATAATGAATAGCATCAAGCCAAACAATAGGGTAATGACTGTCTAGTGGTCTCTGTTGCCATGCTTTAAGCTCTGGAATTAGTTTATCGGTAATGGCGCTTATGGTGCCTGAGGCAACGTTCATACCGAACATATCTTCAATGTGTTTATTAATATCCCGATAACTCATCCCCATACTGAACATGGATAGAATTTTTGAGTCTATTTCATCACTGAGCGTGGTTTGGTTTTTCTTAACGAGTTGAGGCTCAAAACTACCACTGCGATCTCTTGGGGTGTCTAACTCAAAACTACCAACGGATGATTTAACGGTTTTAGTGCTAGAGCCATTTTTACGGTTAGGCTCTTGTTCATTAGAAAGATGTTGTTCAAGCTCAGCCTGGAGGGCTGACTCAGTTAATTGCTTGATAAGTGATGTTAATACACCCTCTTTACCAGTAAGTTTTTTACCTGATTGAAGTGCTTTAACTGCATCTTCGAAGTTGAATTGATTTGTCATGTGTCATTCCTGTTTTTTACCAGTTTACCGAAATGACACAGATTTTTGAACATTACCCCAACACATGGTTTTGTTAGTTACATATGATTTATTCAAGTTGTGGTTAATTTTCCTTAAATTAACCACAATCAAACGCATTAAATTAGAAAGTCTTCTACATTTCTAAAATCAACATAACACGCAAAAAGCATATATCCATTTACTTTCATTGGTTTACCTAATCTTTGTCCTTCGATCCCCATAGACTTCAATAAACGCTCAATACCTAAAGGAGATACACTTACGATACCTCTAGCTCCATTTTGTTTAGCAATATCAAATGACTCCCAAAGTAAGCGCTGTGTCAATTCACCTGTCATTTGACCATTATTATTGCTCTTTAAACCATTAACATTCATGCTAGTGAAACGTGATAACTCCCATATATCTTTGCTTTTTGGTGGGAAAACACCCTCTAAAAGCATGGGAAAAATACATTCGAGTAAGTAAGGTTGCGTTGTCGGTAAAAGACGAGAGCAACCTGTTATGTTACCTTCGTTATTTTTTGCTATGACATAGCAAGTGTGTTCGTTATCAAATTCATCTGTTTCAATGCTACCATTGGTTTTGAGTTCCCATCCTAGTTGTTCAATAAATACTTTATGTCTGTATTCAAATAATTCTTGTCGTTGGTTTTCTGGTAATAGATGACCAAAATCATTAGTAAAACTTATCATAAAAATAACCCATATTTTGAAATGAGGGATATTTTTACGCTAAAAAATTAAATAAAAGCCTGTTATAAATAACAGTTGCTAGTGATATGATTTAGTGATCAAGCGACTGGCTGTAGAAGTAGCTAAAGGATTGTTAAACTTAAGGATGATTAATGAAAATAAACGTACCTGCTTTATTTGAGAAAACAATGCAAAGTATGCTCTATTGTTCAAACGAGCGAGAGTTATTTAACTTAGTTTCAATTGCTGTTAGGGCATTAGAGTTTGATTATTATGCTTACGGTGTTCGTATAGCCTCCCCCATTACAAAGCCATCATTTTCATTAAAAAAATAATTACACAAATAAATGGCAGTCACGCTATGCTGACAAAAATTATATTGCAATAGATCCCACAGTAAAGCATGGGCTAATCTCTACTCGTCCCATTATTTGGAGTAATGAACGAATACAAGAACAACCTGAGTTTTGGGAAGAGGCATCTGCACATGGTTTGAAGTATGGATGGGCACAATCTTCTTTTTTAACCCCTAGTTCAATTGGCATGCTCACTGTTGCACGGGAAAATGAAGATAGATATTTAGAAAAAACACCATGTAATCAAACACTTTTAATATGGTTAAATAATGTATTTAAAAGCTCATACGCTGAAATAATACTACCTATCTAGCGTCAATTAACTTGGCCGGTTCCGCGTCAATTATCTTGGCCGGTTGACACCGAATTTTATTTGCTCTTATTGAGCGCTGTTTTGCGTCGGTAACTTTCACCTTCGCAATGAATAATCGTT
>Ga0208315_1000472_pt1 | contig 29229 bp, 29 predicted proteins | sample MalvireepMed_215_FD_184239 | JGI IMG/M metagenome (GOLD analysis project Ga0208315, IMG submission 184239) | Marine viral communities from the Global Malaspina Expedition - Malaspina viral metaG DeepMed_215 (SPAdes) (version 2) | ecosystem: Environmental > Aquatic > Marine > Oceanic | place... | reverse complement strand
CCGCCCTCTTCGACTCTGCATCTTCAGTTTTTAAGGTTCCTGTATCGTTATCGTATGTCATCGCATACTGTCATAATCGACTGAGTGCATGGTACACCCGCTAAAAGGGCATTGTCAACACCCAATATTTTCGTGCCTAGCTAGGCGTGACGATCTGGATAGACGTCGACAAATCTTTGACCAATTTTAACCAATTTGGCAATATATTGTGAAATTATTGTGCAAAACGGCGATATTGCATGAAATCAGGCACAAACTATATTGACCTAAGCGTCCAACTGTGATTGATTTATAGGCATTATGGAATATAACGTAACGCTGACAGCCAAGCAGGAAAAGTTCGCCCAACTAATAGCATTGCAGGGCATGAACCATAGTCAAGCATATAGGGAAGTATATAGTCCAGATAATGCCCTTGAACCTACTGTATGGAATAATGCCTATAAACTCGCAAATCGCAACGAGGTTGCAACGAGGATTTCCGAATTGAGGAACGCTACTGCAAGTTCTGTTATAGCTGATGCTATAGAAGTGCAATCCTTCTGGTCAGAAACTATGAGAGATAGAACAGAATCTATTAAACACAGACTAGATGCCTCTGAATTACTGGGTAAAAGCCAGCGATTATTTGTCACCCAGGTGGAAAGCCATAGCACGACAACCGACTTTGCAAGGCTGGTTGAAGCGTTGAAGAATACAACGACCGACGAACTAAGAAGCAAGGTAAATACACTAAGGAATAGTACAGCATTACAAGAGGATACAACGTTGGACAGTGAGCATTTAAACCCTGATTATGGGGATTCTGGAAATACTCTAGAGATCAATAATAGGATAGGAGAATAGAACAATGGCTGAAGTAGAAGAGATAGAAGTAGAAGAGGTAGACAATGAAGAGGAACCCACTGCTGAAGAGGACGCCAGTGACGATGACGAAGACGTCGCGGAGTAGGGCAGTGGTAGGGCAGTAGTAGTAGGCAGGCGTCAACGGCGGTTTAAGGAACGCGCATAATGCGCACGCGCGCAACGCGTACCCGCCTGGGGGGGAGATAATAGGGAAACCCTATACCCCACACATACGTTTAACGTATTTGACGTTTTAGGGTTTAACATTTGTAGATATATATGAGGTTGGTATAGTTTATGGTATCTGGGATAGATGATAGGGCGTTGATACTGGGATATGAGAGGGTATTAGTAGAGCGGGAGTTGGTGGATTTTCTGGATCATGTGTTTATTCCTGATCCGCCTCCTTTAGGTAAAGGGAGTGTAGCATTTATCAAGTGGCCTCATTTAATGAAGTTGCATGAATATGCAGAGGGAGTAGGGCCTGGTGGGGTACTTCCTAATCTGAAGGCTAGAAAACTTGGCGTGACCTCATATTTTGAGGCGCGTTTTACGTGGATGGGGATGTATCATGAGAATGCTTTTTTGCCAGTGATTTCTCAGGGAGAAGTTGAGGCGAAGAAAGTTATCGCTGATTGTCGTTTCATATGGGATCATCTTCCTGAGCATTTAAAGGTTGATCTGCTTATAGACAACGCTACTACGCTGAAGTTTAAGGGTGGGGGTACTATCGAAGCTTTCCCTGCTACAGCGAAGGCAGGAAGGTCATTTACGGGTACTGAGATACTGCTTGACGAGGCTGATTTTCACGAAGAGTTTGCTTCTTCTTACAATGCTCTGTTGCCACTGATACAGGATACGGGCGGAAAGATGTTTGTGGTTTCGACGGCGAATCCTGACAATGTGGATTCCGAATTCAGGCGTGTGTACCAGAAGTCAGACAACAGGTTGTTCCTTGGGTATTTTGACAGACCCAACCGAAACGATGACTCTTACAGGCAGGCGCGTGAACTTGCAAGTGACGATGCCCGATTTGAAAAGGAAAATCCACAGAGTGAATCTGAGGCGCTGGCGCCCCCTCGCGTGAGGGCTTACTTTGATTACGACGCTCTGATGGCAATGCAGGATGACCTTGAAGAACCTAAAGAATATTTACGCGGAGTTATTTCTATATGGCAGAAACCTATACAAAACGGCAGATACGTACTTGGTGGTGATACTGCATGGGGACGGACTGGAAGTTATAACGCGGTAGAGGTTTTTGACTGGCAGACGGGCTTACAGGTTGCAGAGCTTCACGGAAGGATGCATCCTGACGAGATTGCACAGGAGATAGTGAATCTGCACGAGATGTACAACCATGCTTATATGGGGCTTGAGCGCGCTGGAGAGGGACAGGAACGTGACGGAGAGAGTGTTGTGGTTGTTGATAAGGTTGACGAACTCCTTGGCGGCTGTTCATGCAGCGGAAGGCTTTATTATCACGACAACACCTCGCGGGTACCGATTCAGCCAGGATGGCAGACAGACGGACAGAGCCGCCCTGTTATGCTGGAGAAATTCGCCGAAGCAGTCAGGTACAGATCACTGGTGATAAAATCCCGATGGCTCCGAGACGAGATGATGACATTCATATGGAGCGAAAAAGGACGGCCAGAACGGGCTAAGGGTGCATATGACGACAGAGTAATGGCAACCGCGATTGCATGTATGATGTGGAACCACGCGGCATACCCTAAACCGTTCAGGGGTTCCTCAACACGGTATCCGACGTTTGCATGAAGCACACGTGCCGTAGTAATATGGCACAGAACTGCTTCTGCACAGGAGGTCTGCATGGCTAAACCAGAGGTCAATGATATAAGGGACGACAAGGAGCAGCTCGAACATGTCTGGGCCGAAACTCATGAACAGTGGGCCGAGATAGATTCATTCACAGACGGCTCATACAGGGTCTGGAGTGCTCAACAACAGGCTGTTGCCCCACGGAATACAGAGCGTACCAACCTTGGACGCATTATTATCGACCACACTGCCGATAACCTTCTCCCCTACCGACCTAAATTCAAACGCGCCGTTATCGGACATTCCGAATATGCACAGGAGAACTCCGATCTGGTAGAGGAAATGGCGACCTCCCTCTGGATAGACGCATCCAAAGAAGAGATGTTCTTGCCCACCAAAATGGCAGGACGCAGTATGCTGAAATACAACTACGCCGTTCTGGAAACCGGCTTTAACATGTCCTCACGTGCGGAAGAGCCCGATAAAGATGACCCGATGTACGAAGCCAAGATGAGGGAATACGAAAACCAGAAACTGAACTTCAATCCTTTCTGGCTTGCAGCTCCCCATCCGTTCAGTATCCTCCTGCCACCTATGCAACGTCAGCCTGATTTAGCGGTTAAACGCACTAAATGGGCGCGACGTGACCTCAAACAGTTTCTGGAGAGGAAAAAGGAACAGGACGAGGATAACCTGATACACGTACAGACAATGGACTCACTCAGGGACGGCTATGAACAGATCGAAGTAATTCAGCACTACACTCCCGATTACTTCTCTCTGATGTCCGACGAAGCTGGCTCTCAGATTCTGTTGCAGGAAGAGAACCTCCACCGAATTGTACCGTTTGCACATGCATGGGGCGGGTTTGGAGACATGACAACAGGCGAAGACGGGATGTGTGCCGAAAAACTCGGACACGGACTACTCCGACCAATACGCGATCTGCTCAGACAGTACGATCAGGTACGCAGTGCCAAGATGGAACTGTATATGAAGGCAGCATACGGCATGCTGGTGACACGAGGAGATGCTCTTGAACTGGCTCAACAGCTTGCAGAAGGCGGTAACGCCATCATCGGAGGGGTAGACGTCAGGGAAATGGGATTCCTTCCCATTCCCACACTACCAGGCTTTCTTGCAGACCTTGAACAGAAGATATTTCAGGAGATTGTGCTTGGCACCGTACCACTGGCTTCATTCGGCATGAGGGATATCGGCGTTGATACCGTGGGACAACATGCAATGATGCTTCAGGTATCATACAAACGGTTCATAGAAACAATGGAACAGCTTTCGTACATGGTTTCACAGACTGTTGGACTATGGTTCAGAATGCTTGCGACATGGGGCGACCCCATTACCCTCAACGGCATACGCCTTTCACCGTCTATGCTTCAGGGAAGCTATGATATAGAAACCAGCTTTCCTCTGTCCGACGAGGCAGTCAGGATGCAGAGAGTTCAGCAAGGCGCATCTCTTGTCTCACAGGGCCTCAAGAGCCGTAAGAGACACTGGGAGGAAGATCAGATGCTTGATAACATCAGTGCGGAAACCGACCAGATACTTGAGGAACATGTTCTTGCCGATCCAGTCCTGATGACTGCTCTTGCAGAGAAAAAGCGCAGAGAACTTGGACTGGCAGAACTGTATGCCGAACAGACAGAGAGAATGTCTCAGGAGAGAATGCAGGGCTTTGCACAGACACAGGCACAGAACGGTATGGCTGGATTTACACCGCCCGCCACTGAGGAAGATGGTCAGGTCAGACAGGCTCTTACTGACGAAGTATTAAGACCAGCTCCCGCAGCACCAGGCGCAGGGCAGATGGGATAGGTATATGGCAAGAATGAATCCAATAGAACGCGCATTACTTGGCGTGGATGCTGTATGGGACAGGACTGAGCGAAAGGCACAGGACGCCGAAAAGAACCTTCCTGCTTTTGGCGAGGAGAAGCTGTCCAGTCGCGCCGAAGTACAGCGTAAGTTTGCAAAGCAGTGGAAGACAATGAATCCAGAACAGAGACGCCGTGAGATACAGAGACGGGGTGGCCCAGATGCTGTCATGGCGATGACTCGGAACGGACGGACAAATGGCAACTGAACAAGAACAGGGCCTCGATGAACTTGAAGCAGTCCTGACATATCTGACCGACACGTATGGCACCGCACTGGGAATGCCTTCTTCGACAGATTACACAGACAGAACCTCCCGACAGGGGTCAAGACGGTGGGACGCGGCAAAGACCGCGCTGCTGGCACCTGATCCTTTCGACCCGCGCCCCGCCGAACCTACACTGCAGAACATAAGACAGACTGTACTCAATGTATGGATTGCCGATCTTGAAGATCGCGGTTTAAGGGTTATTGGGGGATATGACTACGAGGGTCAGGAAATTGCTGGTATGTCAGGAGCCATCCTGGTGGATGACGGCATAGCTACACGGCTCTGGCACCCTGAGAAACGCACAGGCACATGGCCCTTGATCCAAACCAGAGCACCGTCATTGGAGGATATAGGCCCTGCGTTTCCTCCCGGCGGATATGGTAGTGGTAGCCTAGATACTCAGGAGCGGAATTTTTACGACAACTTCAGGACATTCCAGCTAGAGGGAGACGAGCTGCCTGAAGGCGGCGTAAGCATTACGGGCTATTCGGGTGTTAACACTGTCGCCTTTGACAATGATTTACATGAGCAAAAGACCGAGGCTCACAAAGAGATGGCAGCTTTCGAAGCCGCCGAAGCCTTTTATGCTCCTACCGAGGCGGAAGCAATGGAGAAAGCGATTGAGTTGAATGCCCAGCGTGGCCCCAATACCACATACGAGTATGTGGCGGCGCCAGGGGATGCGGTTGGTAGCTTCTGGACGGCAGTCCCGCGGGAGCGACAGGAGGAGCAACCAGGCCAGTTGTTCGACACCATCCCCGAGGGTGAGGCGTATCTTGATGCCAATCCTCACCTACAAGCCAACTGGGAAGTAGTGCCTAATGGTCGCGGTCAGTTCATTTTGGATCGTACAGCGGCAGCAGAACAAGAAGGTATGGTGTTTAATTCTCCTGCCGAGGCAGAGGCATATCTTCGGGCAAATCCTGCTATGGCTGAATCATGGGAGCCAACGTCTCGCACAGACGGCAGAGTTATTTTAACCCGTAAGGCACCAGAAGCCCCGACAGGGGAGCTTTATAACACCTATGAAGAGGCTTCTGCCAGATTACGGGCCAATCCTGCTATGGCAGCGAATTTTGAGGTTGTGCAGGGATCGGATGGGCGATTCCAGTTTCAGCGCAAAGAACAACAGGAAGAACTGTTGGGTACTGTTCAGGATGGTGGATGGCAGATCGACGAATATGGGACAAGAGATGCCAGAGGTAACGTCACGGTTACCAGACGTAGTCCCCGTCAGCAACTTCTATCGCCTGTCAGGAGTCTGGATGAACAGATTTCCAAGGCACTGTCCGAAGTCACGGATTTCGACGCCACAGATGATCCTGCCATGATGAGGGCACAGACCCTTTATGATTTTAAGAACCAGATCACCAAGCGTCAGGTAGATCACACTATTGCTCAGGACAGACTGAAGGCGGCAATGGATATTGCACAGTCTCCTGGCGATTACATGACTTTACTGAGCATGTACGCAGGCGTTGCAGAGCGCGATGACTATAAAATGCCTCAAGGCACACGAATGGCTCCACTAATGCCAGAATTACAAAGGGTGGCACAGGACTTTTTCTTAGATGTTCCTGGGATCAATGAGCCTGCACGACGAGCTGCTCCACCACCCTCCCCTGCCGAGGCAGTAACCGCCCCAGACCCAATGGCAAGGGGACAGGCGGGTGGTTATTTTAATTATCAGCAAGTAGAGAGGCAAAGGGTGGAGGACGAAGCATCGCGTATGCAGGCGGAGGAGCAAAGGCGTCAGGCGATACTAGATCAGCAGGCAGCAGATGCGGCAGCGGATGAGGCCGATGCCGAGAAAGAAGAAGAAAGGATGGCTGCCGAGGCAGAGGCAGAGCGTATAGCCTACGAAGAGCGAGTGGCTAGAGCGATAGAAGCGGGGATCGGTGCATCCGATGTGGGCGAGCCATACTACATTAACGGCAGTGCCCCGACTCAAGAACCTACTACCCTCGCCCCGACTCAAGAACCTACTACCCTCGCCACAGCATACCAGAGGCTACCCGCTGGCCTTATGGTAAAAAAAGGCGACCCACATTACAACCTCAAGAAGGGCGTACAAGTCTTATTTGCAGGCGGCGACCCCTCAGCAAATTGGGAGCGAGAGAATGCCGAGAAAGCAGCAAAGAACAGCGGCATACCATCTTTGCATGAGGGAGGCATAGTGCCAGGGGCCGAAGGGGAGCCACAGATGATATTGGCTGAAGGCGGAGAAATGGTTCTGACTCCAGAACAACAGGAAGAACTACGCCGTCGGCAAGAGGACATGCGGCGTCGTCGTGGGCTGTTTGGCCCTGTGTACCGACCAGAAGACCCACTGATGTTCCTTAAACGGCCTGTCACGCGCACCACAACAGCCATTCAGGAAGAACGTGGCAGGCGCGGTGCCAGACTACCGAGTGGTGAAAGATTACGAGGCGAGAGATACAGGCCCCGTAGCCTTCAGCTTATTCGTCAACAGAGCCCGATGCAACGACGGTTGTATCAGCAGGCGCTGGCACAGGAGACAGGAATGCCAATAGAGGATTTGCTTCAAGAGGAAAGAAGAATGACTGCTGTTGGTCAACCAAGCCCATCACGGCTTGGATTCCGACAAAGCCGAATGAGGAGGATATAAATCCTTGACTGTTGATAACCGATCTCCATTAATTGTTCCGCGTGTGAGATCGCGCAACCACCGACTGCGCGATCAGATGAAGAAGGAGATGGCGAAGGAGGGACGCCCTGATCTTGCTATGGGCGCGGAAGTGCAGGCGATCCTTGCCCGCCCAAATGCCACATTGCCTAATGGTGTCCTGAATCGTCATGCAATGTCCTTTGAGGAAGCACAAAAGGTTATACGTTACAAAGCATTACGTGAGCCCGTCTCCCCTACTCCGTGGGATCGGCCAGAAGCAAAGGTCGTGGCCGAGCCCGTTGGGCCATTCAAGCAGGTGCAAGAAATCGGAGCCGATGTACTTGCCCCTATATCACGGTTTGCGGACAAGATCAATGCAGGAGAAAAGCTCCGTAATATTGAGAGAACCCCTGCCGCACACTTTGCGATGACGGGTAGCATCCCTGCCTCGCCAGCCTCGTACCTTGTCGGTGCTGTAAAGTACCAGCTTGAGTTCAAGGATAAACTGGATGAAAAAAGGCGTCATTTAGGGCGAGAGCTATCGTACAGCGAAACACTTGATCTAGTGCAGGATACATATCGGTTACCACCAGGCGTTGCTGGTGCTGCTGAATTCCTGCCTTGGCTGGTCGTGCCTGGGGCCTCATCAGTGGGCCTTAGCATGAAAGGACTCAAGATGAGAGCTTTAGCAAAGGCAACCAATGCTACTACTAAAGTCGATAAGGTCAAATTTCAATCTGTCGCGAAGTTACTACAGGCAGGACAGGCTGGCATCAAGCCAATCGCAGTAGTAGAGGACGGCATTGCAGAGCTTTTCGGAGTCACTGCAGGGATGATACGTGGCGCTGCTGGAGGTGCCGTCAGGGGAACTGGCAAAGCTCTGATGAATGCCCCATCTGTTCTTGAGCCATTGCAGGACTTAGGGTTGCAACTTGCATCAAAGGGGCGCCTGCGATTGGACACAATACCCGCGGGAGCATCGTTGGCACAGCGTTCATTTTCGAGGGCGAAAGACTTTTTACGAGAAATAGACGAAGGTTCCCGCCTACTGAACCTTATCAGGCAAAAAGGCGTTGCCATATCTGCAAAGACAAAAAAAGAAATGTCTGCACTATTGCCTGGCCAATCTGTCTTCAGGACAATACGCGACGAAAGTGGCACAGACATTGTTGACCCATCAGTCATCAGAACTATCCAAGATCACGTAGAGTCAATGCAGGACAGCCTGGCACAAGCGATTGACCCTGGCCTGTTCACTCAATATCAGGCACAACGCACCATACGAGACGAGGCTTTTCGGGCATTGGAGGCTGCGCCAAAGGCATCACGAAGGGAGCTCGGCCAGACCGCGGCGAATGAGCAACGTGAACTTGATCGCATTATGAATACGATTAAGCAAGCTGATATACCACCGCCACCGCCTCCCACAACCACAACGGGTGCCAGATTGCCTGACGACCTTACAGAAGCATCAGTAACCTTTCGTCGCCGCGAGGTGCAGTTTGCCGACGACACAGATAAGGCTCTGTTTGTTGTTGGCACAAGAGGAAAGAAGTCTCCCCGTGACAAAGAGCATATGAAGTTTCTGAGAGATCAATTTCCTGCGTTATCTGACGCACAAATACGATCTGTTGGGATGGATATGCGCACCCATGTTCGTGCCGTTACGGACGTACAACCAAAAGGCCCAGTGTCTATCCAGCAATGGAGTGGCCCTGCTCCGCGGATTGCTGAGGACATTCCTCGCAGACCAACCCCATCATCAAAGAATATAGGTGAGGAAACCATTGATCCATCTGCCGAGATTCCCACGATGACGGGCGACATCAGGCGTTCCACTGAGGAAGTCTGGGATTATATGCTGGATACGATGCACCGCTTTCCCGCACAGAAGTCGGCTAATGCAAGGCGGCCCCTTGAAAATGCAGAAGACCTATACACTATGGGCTCCTTGGATCAAAGTGCATCCCTGCTTAGTCAGCCTGGTAAATTCCTCAATTTGTTCAGGGTGCCCCCAGGAGCACCAAGGAATTTCACAAGCCTTGCTGGCATAAAAGGGCGCATTTTAGCGACAGGGGGATATCTGGCAGAGCGATTTAGTCCCGTCCTGATGAATCGAGAGAATCCCATCGCGTGGATAGGCTATAAGCTGGACGTCTTTAAGGCGAATGAAATGAGTAGGGCAACCGCAGCAGTTGCCAAATATTGGGTGGATGTGACGCGTCACCTAGATTTTCAAGAGATTAAAGGTGTATGGCGAGCCACTAAGGTTAAGCCCGCCAACAAAGGGATTGATACCAATGCACAAAACTACGGCACGATTGATGACCTTATCGAGCATCCCGAAAGATACATGCCTTTCACTGATGCCCAGCAAAAGGTGTTACGCATTGGCTCTGATATGCAGACATCAATTCTTCGCCAGACTCAGGATTTGGGCGTGGACGCGAAGGAATTAAGTGAAATGTACTGGAACCGTATAGTGCTTAAACGCCCTGGCGAAGCAGTCGAGAAACTGCAAGCTCACATGCGGCGATCTAAAAGCTGGACTCATCACCGAGCATTCAAAGATATTGACGAAGCGACTGCGTTGGGGTTCAAGTACGACACTAACCCACGGACAAGGCTGGTGTCGAGGCTTCATGCAGGCATTGAGGCAGCAGGCGACGCGATGGCCAAAAAACAACTACAGGAGTTGCGGGATGAATCAGGGGAATTGCTTGTTAGACAGGTAACACCCAGACTCGTAGGCGAGGCTATTCCTGGTGCACGGACAGCATTAAGACGCGCTAGGACAATAGTCGAAAATGCCCGCCAGGCCATTGAGACGCAAGGAGTCTCTCCTGAGCGCCATCAGGTACTGCGATCCGCCATGGCACAACAAGCAAGGGCATGGCACCGCCTTAAGACCTTGGAGCGCGAAAGAGGACGTATGGAACTAGACAGCGGTGAAGTGAAATTGTCCATTGGTATTGTCCCAGAGGCACTGGAGCAAGAGATCAGAAATCGGGTGCGGCTAGGAGAATTCAGTAAGTCGAGGGGCATGTTCGATAAAGAAGTCAATACTACGAACGAGGCGTTTCGTATGCTCCGTGCAACGAAAACCAATCTGGACATTGGTGCTGGATTCATTCAAGGCCAGACACTCTTCTTCAGAAATAATGTGGCGTGGTGGAAAGCACAATACTATGCCGTCAACTCGCTGGTTAAAAATCTCGACAACTATACTGCACAGCATTATGAAATTATTGACGAAGGTATACGCGCTGGCGCCATATCGCCTCCTACCGAATACCTGTTTGCTCAACGTGGCTTTGGAACTCTGCCCCTCAGAATACCGATTCTAGGTAAGGCCATGAGAGCATTTAACAGGTCATTTGAGTCGTTTATATTTGTCGGCCAGACAGAACTATATAAAGCAGGACGGATGCGCGTCTTAGGGCGCGACGTCACCAAGCCTAATATAGAAACCAACTGGGATGACTTAGTGAGCCTGGGGAGTGCTATCCGCAAACAAATGGGCACAGAGTCGTATGCCATACTGGGTGTACGGCCAAAACAACAAATTGTCGAGTCTCTTGCCTTTTTCGCAGCTCGGTTCATGCGGTCTAATATCGGACTCCTGTCGCAGGCGTTCCTTTCGCCGACTCTCAGGTCTTCAAAGGGAGCCAACGAAGCGCGCATGGCAGTGGGGTCGCTATTGGCAGGGGCTACGGCACTAACGATTGGGGCATCATATGCCTTGAATGGCAAGCTACCGAACATCGACAAGCCAGAGGAGCCAGATTGGATGCAGTTCACAGTCGGCAAGACGTATTACAATTTTTACGGCCCTTTCTACACATTGTTCCGCGCCCAAGCAAGGATCACCGACCATATGCTTAGAGGCGAATATTTTTCCGCCTTTGATGAAGCGAGGCACTACCTCGAATCTAAGAGGAGTATTCTGCTCAAAGTAAAAACGCCAGCAGAGGAGTTACTCACTCGTGGTGTGACGTATGATTACGGTGACAGGCTTGCGTGGAGAGACCCTGACTCTGGTGATATTACTGCTGGCTCCCTGTGGGGTGTGACGTATGGCGCTGCAGAGCGTCTGGCCGTACCTATTACGTTTGAGGAAATACGGGAAGGGTTCCTAGAAGGACGCCCTGAATCCTTAATGGACTTCTTTGGCATCGCGGGTCGCGAGGACTATCAGCAACAGGCGAGAGAAGCCGAAGGAAGCCCGCGACCTATATCCATTAAGCGACCTCGCACTTCCACAGGAGGCACAGGAGGCACAGGCCCTCTGGGCATCATCGGTACGCCACCGCCTCAGACCGAGCGTGTTAGGCGAGCAACCAGACGAAGGCAACCTAATTGACACAAGGCGCAAATAATGGTATTTAGTACACAGCATAGAATATTTTGGCAGTCCCACAGGGTAAGCCAGAAGGAGATGCAGTAATGGTACAGCTTGGCGAATTAGGCGGAGACAACATCAGCGACTTGGAAGACAGTCCAGTGCAAGAGGTTCGAGAAGAATCTCAAGCAGAAGAGGTGACTCAGGAAGCCGAGGAACCTGATGATTATAAGACTCTGTACGAACAAGCACAGGCACAGTTGGATCGTGAACGGGTAGCCAGGGAGAAAAACGAACAGGATCAGCGCAGTCGGGACATACAGCTGGTGAAGCAGCGTCAGAAAGACGCTCTCCACGCCGATACCCACAAAATGGTGACACTCCTCGTTAAACGCCTCAATACAGGGGAAATCGACGATGATGATGTTGAATCAGAAGTGGAACGCGGCGTCAACGAAATCTACAACGCTGCTGATGTTGTTAATATTAAGGAAGACATGCGTTCCCAGATGGTTGCCATGCAGGCCCAACTTAAAGAAGAAGGTAAAACTCTTGGCCTTGGTGAAGAACTTGAAGACCCCAGAGCGGAGAATATTACCGCCATGTGGAACGAGGCAGTACAGGCATATCAAGATGGCAAGTTTGATATTGCAGAGGTTCGCCGACGAGACACATTAAGAGAACTGGATATCGTCAAGAAAAGCCTATCTTCACCTCGTAAAACAGGGATGTCTCTTAATGAGCGCACTCCTGCCAGCGGTGGAGGCCAGAGCGATCAAGCGACATGGGACGCCTTTGGGCGAGGAGAAATCCGATGGAGCAAACGTGTGGAGGAAGCAGGCAAGCGACTGGATTATTTATGATCCTCATGCCTGACGACCTTCAGTAACAACTTTGTTTAAGGAGAAACGCAATGCCACAGAGTGACAGAGGAAGAATTGAATTATTCAGTGATTTTTACACTGAGGACAACATAGCCAATACAGCAGAAACCCGTAGCTATGGCCCATTCGTTGTGGGAGGGCAGGGCAATGCAGAGACAGACGCTGGTGTGCCAGCAATAGCTGGTATGGTTAGCGGTGCTGCTCGTATCACAACGACCAACGAAGATAACCACTGCACAATGGTAGGAACCGCCACTGGGTTCAGTGCAAGTTTGATGGGGCCAATCGTTTTAGAAGCTCGCGTTCAACTTGATAACTTGGATACGAAAGAAGTATTTTTTGGCTTGAGTGATATAGACCCCAATACCCTGAATCTTGAGGGAACGCTAATACACGGCGCTAGCACAACAATAACCCTGACTGCTAGTGACTTGTGTGGTTTTCTTTTGTCGGCGGAACTTACCGACGATGAAGACTGGCACATGGTGTACAACGGTGGTTCCACCACAGGTGAAACAGATTCCACTGCAATAGACGCTGACGACGATGCCGTCGCTGGCGAATGGCAAGTACTACGCCTAGAAATAGACACCAATGGTACGGCACGATGGTATATAGACGGCGTTCTAAAGCAAACAAAGACAGGAGCAGTATCAACAACCACCGTTATGGGTGTTTGCTTAGGCGTTGAGGCCAAGGGTGCTGCTATTGAGAACCTAGACGTAGACTACTTGCTCGTACAGGCCAATAGAGACTGGACAGCGTAGTAAAGACTTTTTGATAAGGAGGGCCTACTAATGGCCGCAGGAAATACAACAACAGGATCATTAGCTGACAGCCTTGATACGATTGCTGCAGCAGCTAGATCAAGAAGACAATTTGACGGTGTTGTGCCACAACTCGTTGACCGTGTAGAGCTAGACGCCAACACGGGAACAAGCTGGAGGGAAATTCTGCTTGCTAATCTGTCTGCCCAGGCAGTAACAGAGAACACAGTGCTCGATAACCCACAGCTATACGACGATTCGGCAATCACCATAACGCCAGAAATGGTACAGATACAGACTTTTATCACGGACAAGACCATGCGTAACGTCAGTAGCAAGGTTCTTGCAAGGATGGGAGCTATGCCTGGTGAGGCAATGATGAGGAAGAAGGATCAGGATGGCTTAACGGCTATGGATGCTTCTACTCAGTTGGGTGCGGCAGGCACCCCAGTACAGACAGGAGATGTCGCTTCTGCCAGATATCGAATTACTTCTAATGCGACAGAGCCAGGCCCCATGCCCGTATCAGGTGTTTTTCATGGGTTCTGCATCAAAGACTTCTATGATGAGTTAATTGGTGGTGTAGGAACATACCCAGTACCTGACGGAGCAACGGCTACCGTGTTCCAGGGTGGCTTTAATCTGCCTATTGCAAACGTAAGCATCTTTGAGGATGGCAACATCAGCATTGACAGCTCGGATGACGCCAAGAACTTCGTATTCTCCAAGTCTGCATGGGTATTGGTTGAGGGCATGAATATACGAACAGAGCCCAAGCGTGAGCCACACATTGGTGGTGGCGGTAACAGCTTGTTCTTAACAGACGAGTACGCATATGGCCTACGTTCTTCTAACTGGACATTTGAGATTATAGGAGATGCTACGGCACCAGCCTAAAAAGGTTATGTCTAACACGGGAACAAATCAGCCAGAGGCGGGGGTTGTCCATTTTCGGATGGCCCCTGCTTCGGGCGTAAATGAAATAACGACAGTCGTCACAGACGACGAACCCTGCTTTTCATTGAGGGAGACAAACAAACCCACAACCAACGGGCAGGGTCGGCATAGGTTTCAGGAACTGCGTATTGTACGACGAGACGCTCTGGTCACAGCATATGTTGATTTAGGGCCGTCATACATGTTCAGGGCAGACCCTCTGTTTATACCTGGGGGGCAGGTGGTCAATGGTCGTGGTGAAGCATGGCATACAGTTGCAGAATTACGGGAGATTGCTGAGGAATTCAGAAGCAGACCTGTGCATCGAGAGGTAGAGCCCTCTGATTTACAGTCTGCATTCCATGAGATGGCTGAGGAACGAAAGAGAAGACGAACTAATCAATCGACCTTTGGAACATTAGGACAATTAGTAAGGAGTGATGCATGACAACGACCAACGAGACTAGCAACACAGCATGGGAACAGGCAATAGCAGAGCAGACAGAAGAGGCTCCTAGCAAGGGATTACAGGAAGGCGAAATTCTCTCCACCAACTCGGATGAGTTTGCAACGAGGGTGTCGTCCCTAAGATACAAGGGCTACCTTCCCTACTGGGATTCTAAAACGGGCGACTACAACGAGGGGCCTCAGTATATGAGGTGGCAGATATCTCAATTTACCCACGCGGATGGCTCACAGAAGTATACTTTTACTGATCCGCACATTACGCCAGACCACGGACTGGACTTGTTCTGCCCTCTTAACCCTGACGCTCCAGAATATCACACTATTAAGGCGATGGGCTTTGCCCCATGCCGTAAACAACATATTCCTCATCATGATGCTGTTGATGCTCACCTACAGAAATCACACAAGAGAGCATATGCGGCACTTGAGCGATCAAGGGCAACCGCAGCACGAGACGAGGATCGGGAACTGACACGGGAAATGCTCAGAAGTAACCACACCCTGATACAGACGCTCGCGTCTCAGGCAGTCACACAGCCAACCCCTGTTGCTGTAGAGGAAAAAGTAGCCACAGTGTCAACGGGCATTTGTGATAATTGTGGCAAGGACTTCACCAAGGCCACAGAAAGTGCTACTATGATGGCATTAATGGCACACGGGAAGGCGTGTAAAAAATAAATGGAGGTCTAGAGATGGCAGGAAGAAATCCAAATCCAAAACATGTTGTTAAGCCTAGTGCTACTGCTGCGGACACTATAAGTCGTAGCATTGCGCGAGATGTAACTCAGGTATCTGTCTTGGCAGTCACTAATGACGCGAATGACTTTATCACGCTTCCGCATTTAGTAAGCGTACCAGAGGGTCACCGTATCACCATTTTGTGTAACGCAGGAGGCAACTTCGAGTTGCGTACCCCTGTTGCCAGTGGCGAGGAAATTAACAGCGAGGACTGTGACGGCACCAAGGAATATCTGTGCACCGACACACAGGTAGTCTATGTTACAAAAATCAGTAATACGATTGGGTGGGAGGCTAACGCCTATACCGCCATTGGAGCAGTAGCAACTGCCGTCGTTCCTGACTAATAAGTGCAATAATTTAATATATCCTTCTCCCACACAAGAGGTCTGGATGGGCTGGATAGACCAAGGAGGAAATCATGCCTACAGAAACTATAGGTGCTAATTTAGGGCACCAAAGAAGAACAGGTGCCGCAAGTGGAGTGTCAGGAACCACAACTGCTGCCTTTACTCCATTCATCAAGGGTACCGAACACATCAACCTTGAGCCAAGGAACTTTGCCAGTTCCGCCGCAATCATCAAGTTCGCCTTCTGTCCTTACCTGGTGATCCTTAAAGCGGATTCAGCAGACGGACTAGGCGGTCATCTTCAGGACAACTCTGATGTTGCACAGGACGGCTCAACAGCTACAAGTGTAAACCTGTCTAGCTTTACATCTGGCCGTGCACTTTATGTTGGCTCTGCTATCCCGTTCAGGGGTGCTCATATTGACGTAGACGGGGCTAACAGCACTGGGTCTACAGTTATCACGACTTCTTACTGGAATGGGGCAGAATGGGTAGACACATCTGATACAGACGGAACAATCTCAGGTGGCATATCTCTTGCACAGGACGGGGCAATTACATGGACTGTACCTAGTGCATGGCAACTATCTACTCTAGTCAAGCTGGCATCAGCCGCGGGTGTATCCCTCGACTCATCGGGCCAGAAGTACCAAGACACAAATATGTACTGGACAAAGTGGACATGGAATCAGAACATGGATGCTGCTGTGACACTGGATCATATACTCGGCATTAACGAAAGCACGGCGTATTCTGAACTAACTGCCAGTACAGCCTTTGAAGGCAGAATCCATCATGGCCTCGGTTCCAATGGGACTGGTGGCATTGAGATGCTCACAGACACAGGAACAGCCAATGTTCTTGTAACCTGTTCTGCAATGAACGGATATTTCAGTACGGGCACTGTATCTTAAAGGAGGCATGATATGGGTAGATATTCACTAGGTGGTGCCACAGGGGATATTAACGCTACTACTGTAACGGTAACCGACAACGAGAGTACAGATGAAAGCAATGCACTTGTTTTCGTTGCTGACGCTGATGTCGATGGGGGTGATGTTGGGTTAGAGTCAGATGGCACATTAACCTATAACCCCTCAGACGGCAAAGTAACGGCGACTGGGTTTGTCGGGGCTTTAACAGGAACTGCTGACACGGCCACTGTTGCAACAACGGTAACCATTACAGATAATGAGAGCACAAGTGAAACTAACGCAATAATCTTTACGGCAGGCGGAGCGAAAACTGGTGGCAATTTAGGGTTAGAGTCAGACGGAGATTTACATTACAACCCTTCCACTGGAACCGTCACTGCAACTGAACTAGCCCTTGCGGGTTCTGCGCATTTTGATTCAAGCCCAGCAGATGAGACAGTGAGTGGTATTACTGCCACCTTTACTGCTGGCGAAGATTTAGTGCGAGGAGAAGTGGTTTACTTTAAGGCTAGTGACAGTAAGCTATGGAAAGCAGTGGCAAGTGCAGCAGGCACAATGCCCGTACTGGCTATGGCCGCCGCTGATATTAGTGCCGATGCAACAGGAGTATTTCTTCTGCATGGTTTCCTGGCAGATAATGGAACATTTCCTGCATACACAGTAGGTGGAACGATTTATGCACCAGAAGCAGAAACGTCTAGCGAGAACGTACCAGAACAAACAGCACCAGATTCTGATGGAGATTTTGTGCAGGTGCTTGGCTTTGCGGTTACTGCCAACAGTCTTTATTTTAACCCATCCAACGATGTAATCGAGCATGCATAATGGCTGTAGGAGTTGAGAAAGTAAACGGTATTGCTTTCGCCGATATCGAAAAGATAAACGGCAAGACCGATGCTAATATTGAAGCGATCAATGGAGCAGGGTTTGAAGCCGCATCCTATGGCCCGCCAGAAGTGGATGCTACTAGTGTTGCAACATATACGACCACTTCTGGCTCAATGACATGCGCTCACACGACAACCTCAACAGCAGGACGGGGCTTGCTGGTCGGCGTGTACGAAAGATATGATGGTAATTTGCCATTCCCACCAGACGATCCAACTGGCGTCACTTATGATAGCGTAGCTATGACCAAACTGGTGTCACAGAGTAAATCCGAATGCCGCCTGACTGTCTGGAGTCTCATCGCACCCAATGCAGGGACTGCCAATATTGTTGCAACACAAGCTAATGCATCGGATGGGGCGAGCGCGATAAGGGCGATTACGTTTACAGGTGTATCCCAAGGGGTAGTGCGTGCAGGGTCATCTTTCCATGCTCAATACTCGGATTCGTTTAACGCAGCAACATCTATCTCCAGAACCTTAAGTGGCGGTGATGTGGATGACGCCAATCAGTATTTCATTGATTTTATTATGTGGGACGGTACAGGCTCGTCGGCACAAGAGGAAGGCGCACTCCAGACCGAGTTCCCATCTGCGCCAACTAGTGATGCGAGTGCGAGTTACGAGGAAGTGGGTGGCGATGACTCAATCACTATGTCATGGTCGTGGACAACTAGTACAGCAGGTGTACATATAACGTTGAAGACAACATCGGATACATACAGCTAAACGATCGGAGGTACAAGATGTCGCAGGACTTGAGAGACGTAGTTATTACTGAAACGCCTCGTGTTGTTGTGGTAGTCCCAGACAGGAGAAGGGCAATTCCAGCTGGTATGCAGGCATACGTCACAAGCTACTGGAATCACTACACTGCGTTGCCAGAGACGTTCACTGACGATGGCGGAACAACTTACGTTTGGCAAGATATATGGCATGTGTTCATAGACAACGACCTTTTTGGGATAGACGTTGGCGTTGGAGCATCAGGGTCGCGCGTTACTGTGCGTACACCAGAAAACTATCCGTGGAATAATGCAGCACTCCCTTAACGGGCAATTCTTAGGTAGAGGAAAATAGATAATGGCTACTACAAGACAAAATTTACGGCGGGGACTGAGTGACCTGATGGGTGATTTCATACGTGATCCTGATGGCGCAGTGCCAACGTGTAGCTCACAGGGAGGTGCCTCTGGCGTTACTGCCATTGACGCCCTGCTGAGTTATTATGAGGATGATTATTTCAATGACTGGTATTTTGTATTGCCTGTGGGGCCAACATCAGGTAGTACGGCCTATGAAGTCACAAGGGTGGCGGATTTCACCCAGAGCACAGGAACACTAACACTGGAGCCTGATGCTTCCTTACAGATAGATAACGGACGCACATATGAGTTGCATAGATACAACCCTGCATCCAAGCATCTTGCTCTGAATGCTGCCAGATTGCAGTCTGTAGATGCACTGTGGGCTCCAAAGGTGGATGAGACTCTGGTGGTTGACAACATTGTGACAAACTGGGATTTCGAGAATTGGGATGCAACAGGCGGAGACAGTGCTGTTGCTACCAGCTGGACGAATATCGGGTCGCCACAGAACAATGACGAGGCAACCAGACTTGTTCATGGTTCGTATAGCATCAAGATAGCAGCGTCGGGAGCAACGGAAGGGATAGAACAGAATGTCCTAACCATCAATCCGACGGCAGTTAATATTCATGAGATTGAAAATAAAACCCTGCATGTCCGTGCGTGGGTATGGGCCAGTGTGGCGGATGCAGCCCGTGTGAGGGTTACATATGATGGTTCAACATATGATAATTCCAATTACCATAGTGGCAGTTCGGAATGGGAAGGCCCAGGGCAGATATTTATTGACTCGACAATAGATATGCCAGCCAGTGGCGAGGAGCTAACCATATCGTTAGAGGTGACAGCTGGGAATACGGCCTACTTCGATGTAATAACCGCATGGATTGATCCGATTATTCGATATGCCTTGCCTACTGGTATCCACAGGTGGCCTAGCGTTATTAAGCAACAAGTGGACAGGAACCGCCCTGGTATCAATGGTGATTTCGCCCATCTGACAAGAGTGAACCGCCCTGTATCTGGTCAGATTCTACGCGTTGAGGGCAAAGGGGTACTGACGGAAGTTACTGCTGAAACGGGAGAGATGGAAGTATCCGATCCCGAAACACAACTTCTGTACGCGGAGGCCCTTGACTGGCTAGTAGATCATGACATGGGGTCGGCCAGTACAGACGCTCAGTTACTGTTGGAGCGCGATAAAGCACGGTGGCAGAGGATGGCTCTGCGAATGAGGAGCCGTGGAGGAATAGCCCGTATTCAGAGAGTACAGTATCCAGATGGTATATGGGATATTGCCTCTTCGGGCGAAACCGAATACATCATGATGAAGAGGTAGCAATGGCTGTTGCAGGGCGAACACATGACTTTACAATCAATACCGTTGGTGGCTCCAACGTCGGGTTCATGCGGTATCGGGATCGTAGTGGCAGGCGGGGTGGTGCGATTCGTGATTCACAGACTATCGCCCCAAGAATGCTGACACAGGATCAGATTACTCAAGCACAGTTGCCACCAGACATACAGCTTATTTTTACACAGGATGACTGGCGAGGCGGCATGGGTGGTATCCTGTATCGCAAGCATCCTGAATTTCTGGCGAATACAACCACAATGGACAACACGGAGTCAGGTGTGCTGAAGCTGGCACGAGTGAATACGGCCACTACCGTAGACTCCAATCCTGACGAATATGTACCTTCTGGTTTTGCAGTATCAGGTACACAGTTGTGGGCATTTATGGGCCGTGACGCTTATTCATGGGACTTTACTAATAAGAACTGGGATATACAGACCGAACCCGTTGCAGCGGCAAGAACATACCGTAACGGACTGAACTTTAGTGGCACGATGTATGCTCCTGCATGGGCTGATGATGTTGGGTCTGGCGGATCATATGTCGTTGCGGACGAACCAACTACGTATTTGTACAAGACACCTAGTGCTGCACAGTGGTCGGTGGTAACAAACGCCGCTCAGGCACTGGATGCCTGCAAGTTTCTTGCCATAGCAGGTCAGAATTTGTGGGGCGGGTATTGGGTCGATGCATCAGACAGCGGCCAGGATACTGGTACGCCATCCGTGGACGCTACCAGCCAAACCGAGTACGCTACTGGCCCGACTACGATGACCAGAAGCCACGTTACAAGCACTGGGGGAAGCCGTGGCTTGATAGTGGGCGTTGTAATGAGAGACTCTGGCGGCGCACCAGCGGTGCCCGATAGCGCTACATACAATGGCGTGTCGATGACACAGGAGAGAACGCAAACCCAGGGTAATGTGCGGGTTACTGCGTTTTCACTCATTAACCCAGCCTCTGGCACCAACAATATTGTTGTATCGAATCCTGCTACCACGGATGGGCCTTCATCTATCAGGGGCATTACATTCACGGCTGCAAATCAATCAGACCTGATACGGGCTCATCAGGGTGTTGGTCTGGGTGCCCGCACATCGGGATCGTTCGGCCTCACCACCGTTGTTGGGGAAATAGCGGTTGATGTTGTGGGTTGGTCTGCCGATGTAACCAGTGTTGCCGAAGGGGGCGGTCAGACCGACATAGGTACTAGCAGCGTGTATGGCGGAGCTAGTTATGAGGTTGCAACAGGAACAACAACGACTATGGAGTGGACATGGACTAATAGCGTTGCGTTAGCATGGATACAGCTTGCACTGGCTGGAGGCTTGGGGACAACGGGCAATGTCATTACCGACGGCACTCCCAGTGATGACTTTACAGCGGGTGACGTTATACGTATCGACTCGGAGTTGATGCTGGTCACTACTGTTACAGACGGCACAAAGACCCTCACAGTTGTGCGTGGGTACAGAGGCACAGCGGCGGCGACCCACGATGCGGACTCAAATATCTATATCGTCACGGAACAGCCTCATCAGGTACGATCCACGAGCGACGGTACGGCACTGGGCAACTGGTCTACAGCAACATCTGTTGGCGACTCATCTGCCCCGATTACGTCCTTACTGGGTGTGGGCAACGACCTGATTGTCATTAAGACCGATGGCATTTACAGGCTGGAACCTGATGGCACTGTGACTAACTTGAGGCCAGAACTTACTGCATTCGGACATGAAGACTTTGGTAAGGCTTCATGGGTCTGGAATGATACAATCTTTATACCCCTGCATGGTGGTGGGTTATGGGAACTGGAGACAAGATCGTGGACTGTCCGCGATATATCATTCTCTATGTCCATGCCTGAGCAAAGTGAGTATCACGGCAGGGTGGTTGCTGGCAACGGAGAGCCCAATAGGCTGTACGTGATGGTTCTTGAGGCTGGCAGTACCAAGTATCATGTACTGATGACTGAAAACCCTGCACAGACAGGGATTGGGGACTATAACTGGTGTCACGTTGGCAGTGTTGGCTATACCACTGGTACTGACGCAAACCATGCAGCATTACTTCTGGAGGCTGTTACAAGTGGGAGTGCCGAACATCATAGACTGCTGGTCGGCGTGGAGAGCACGGGTAGCAACCTGTTCCCATACTACATCCCTCATGACGTTCACGATGACGAACACGAGTATTCAGCATCCAATGGAGAAGCGTACACTGTAGCATTTGATGGCGGATTCCCGAATGTAGCCAAGAGGGCTCAGAGTATCACGTGCAACACTGATAACCTTGGCGCCGCGGGAGGTAGCAATAATAACATTCATGTGTTATATCGTCTGGATGGCACAGGTGACTGGCTGTATGTGAATTCTGGTACCACCAGCAACACTGGCAACAACAGCACCCTGATATCCGATAACCAGACGATTGCATTCGCCTCAACCGTGACATTTAAGAAAATCGAGTTACGCTTTACATTCGACAGGCGTAGTAGTGGCAACGAGACAACCCCTGAACTTCATGACTTCACGATGACATCGCAACTCCGACCAGATACTGTGAAACTATTACCAGTGTCCGTGTACATTGCTAATGGACAACGCAGGCTCAATGGCGGGTGGGAGAATCAGGCCAAGGCCAATAGAGATCAGTTACGGACATGGAATGCTCAGGCCGCAGAAGTACAGTATAAAGAGAATGAACAGGGCACGACCAATACCAGAACCTGTGTATTTCTCCCAGGAACTATGGTGGAGCAAGAGGTATCAAGTGGGATCGGACGCTTTCCAGAACTACGCGTTGACTTTACTCTTGCAGAGGTAGGCTGATGACTCAGGGCACAATCGCCTCAAGAGGCGTGGTTCAACGTAATGTAGAGCGCCAGACCTTAATCACTCTTACCAACCGTGTTGCTCATCTGGAACGGATACTCCGTGAGCAGAATGCCCCGATATCTATTTACGTTGGTGGCCTATTATTGCGTAACCGTCTGCAAGGACGCAAAGGTGCTGATGTAGCCTCTGCCGACACAATCATTCTTGGCAACGACGGCAATTACTTTGATATCACTGGCACTACACAGATTAACCATATCAGCAACAGTGGATGGCAGTCAGGGTCGATTGTTATGTTGCAATTTGACGCAAGCGTAACTGTCGCCCATAATGCTGGTAGTGTAACAGGGAGCGAGGCATCAATCTTACTATCTGGAGCAGGCAACTTGTCAGCAACTGCCAATGACACACTGACACTTGTGTATGACGGCACAACATTCCGAGAAGTTGCCCGCACAATTATATAGGAGAAGGACAACATAATGGTGGGTCATGAACGTATCGGGTACACATTTGATGGTAGACGGCATTACGATGATGTCGTTCACAGGCGAATACCTGGAGAAGTTTCTAGTCGATGTGTCAGCGCTGTCTGGCATGAAGGTTATCAATGGCCCGATAGCATACGGTGGCCCATCCTGTTGGGACGCATTGGTAGTATTGTCCGAAAGTCATGGCGCTGTGCATATTCACGGCAAAGAAGTCTATGTGGATATTTTTTCCTGTAAATCTTTTGAGATCAATCCTGCATTGGAGTTAATTAAACAACGATTGAAACTACGTAACATGAGAGTCGAGGAAATATCACGGCCTATATTGGGTTGACAGGAGGAGAGTATGAATATAATGGCATGGATCATAAGGGTACTGCCTGCTGATAAGCGGGCACTGGTGCAGTTAGCCATGAGGATGGTTGCCAATCTGGACACGCCAGCAGAACGGAAGGCTGTTGCTGAGTATGGCATTAAGATGATCGAAGGTGGAGTAACAGTTAACGAATGGTCTACTTTTGGAAAAATGCTAGGGGTCTTTAAGATGGAAAAGGACAAGAACAATGATAGGTAAATTACGCCCTCAGATCATGGCAGCTATTCTGTGCGGCACTGTCTTTGGGATAGTAGGTATGTGGATTGGTATGCAGATGGCAGCAACAGAGGTAGTAACAGCAGTTATTGGGTCGGTATTTGGATTCCTTGGAGGAGTATCGCTCAAAGTCTTAGAGCAGGAGTAGTGCCATGAATAGTAACTTTGGTTTAGGATTTTATACCACGTTTCAGTTCTTCTGGTGGAGTGTAACAGCGTCCCCAGTACGCACCTATAACAAGGTTAAGGCAGTAAGAGACAAACTGTTAGCTACGGTTGAATACCTACAGGCCGAATCAGCTAAGTGGCGGACTGCATTTAACATTATCAAATCGCCTTATTCCTTCTTACGTGCTTGCGGATTGAACCCACAGATGGCTGCAACCTTCCTGTTCGCAGGCTCTGTAGCCACCACAAGCGTTGTAGCCGTTGAAATGATGGAGCCACCTAGCTTTAGCAGGGGCGATAGTGGCATATACAATGCTCCTATAGACGCACCTATCTTCTTTGAGGAGAAGTTCAACACGTTGCGACTGGACTTAGGAACAACGCCTGTTGGCCTAGTCGAGATAACTGATACTACATTAGGCACTGCTTATACAGGGTCTGCCCTACCTACAAACGAGACTAACGTCATCATCGTGGGCGGCAAGCCTGCTGTGGTCGATCCTGCATTCACAGAAACATTCTTAGAAGTCGGACACATGATAGTAGATAGATGGCGGTGCGAGACACTTACTCTCAGCAACATAGACGCACATACGCTCATCATCAGTGGTAACGCTTCAGACGGACAATCAATCGCTGCCGTTGCAGGTACTCCACGGAACAGAGGAATCAATGGTGGTAATCGTGCTACTGACATGGTGACATCTGACTCCTACTATGACCAACTGAAGATTACCGCCGCATCATCAGGAATTAATGGCAAAATTGATACCCTGATATTATCCAATCTGTACTCGAAGGGCGGTGGATGCCTCATAGACAGGGTCAAAGCAGGCACTCTGGAAGTAGTCCTGAATGAGGTGGGTGGAGATACAAACTTAGCAACTAAGGCGTTTCAGGTAGAGACAAGCGTGGTCTACAAATCATTCATCAACACTGATAACGTAGAAGTTAGCATGGCAGTACCTGCCGCACAGTAGGAGTAATGGTGAAAAAGCATGTTAAGCAATGCGTCTTTCGTCATGTTGATGGACATCGTTGCGATGGCAAGAGAAGTAAGCCGTCATTGTATTGCAAAATGCACCTATCGCCGAACCACACTTGAGGGAAACTACGGATACGTGCCATAACGTGGCTCACTGAGCCCGTATGAGCCAAATAGAGGTATTATGGAGCCACATACATAATGGTGTTCCTGTAGGGGTGGTGATTAGCAGGTTCACGCGCCAATTTCAACAATCTGCATACGTGTCTGTTCACATAGCGTCGATTCCAGTCAACACACCACCCCACTACAACAGAGGAGTTCTCATGATAGTTACATTCAGTGAAGAGATACGTGATGCCATGGAGGTTATCATGCGCGCCCCCACTACCGATCAGATCAAAGTCATCAATGTGCTGTTGCGTAATCAGGCCATCAACAAAGACATTGGCGTGGTAGGTCGTGGGTTTCTGGGTGATGCCAATCAATATATTAGAGCCGCCGTTGACTACATAGATATTGGGATCATGGACAGCAGCTCGAAAGGAGACAACGATGCCTAAAGTAGCTGGTAAACATTTTGCATATACCGCCGCAGGGAAAAAGGCCGCCGCCGCGTACAAGAAAAAGAAAAATAAAAAATAGGAGGGTCAGCCTCTCCTCTGGTGTATGTGGTTTGTCTAACCTGTACACCTCGGCATTCTATTCGCTGGGTCAGCAACCACACGCGAGACTGTCGTGTGGCTGAAAGGGGGTGTAGTTATTACTACGTACCCTGACAATGTTGCCGTGACCCTCCGAGTTGAATTATAACACGTGTTAATGATATATTGTGGGGAAGCAGAGTGTCCTCCCTGCTTACGTGGCAGTAGGGTTGTACCAGGCAATCTTCACGCAGATTACAGGGCAACCCTACTCTCACACTTATCCTATCTAGTAATTCCTGAGTCTACCGAAGTGAAGATCGCCGACCACCTTATCGTATTGCTTGCTAGTAACGCCCATCTCTAATAACTCAGCATCACTAGGCTGGGGAATAATGGTGCCTCGAAAGGTGTATTTTTTGGGAGACGAGAGCCAGTGATACAGTAACTCAGGGCGCGCTTCGTTGTGCACCGCGGATATCGTTCTCACTGCCGCTTGAACGGCTTGCTCCCACTTGCGTGTGGCAGTTCGTCTTCTCTTTCGTTCCTCTCGCATCTCCTCATCCCTGGCATCATGATATTTCTTTGCCCATTGCTCCATTGCCATAACTGCCCCATCACTGAATTCCATTATCCTATCTCCTTGCTGCGTCTTTTCTTTTTCCTTTTAGCAGGGATGCCCGTGGGGGTACGCGCTCGTAATTCCTCGTACAAATCTGCTCCTAGCACATCGATAAACGCTTGATCATATTGCTTTCTGGTAAAACCCATCTTGCGTAACTCTGCATCGGTCGGCTGGGGAGGGCCACCTGGTATTTTTCGCACTGCCTCGTGAAAGGCTTGCTCCCTCTTGCGTTTGGCATCTACGCTTCTTCGTTGTGCCTCTCGCATTGCCTCGCCAAAGACATCATGATATTTCTTTGCCCAATGCTCCAGTGCTATAACTGCCTCATTACTTAATTCCATTATCCTATCTCCTCTGCTCTTCTAGCCTTGCGCCTCTTCTGAGCCTTCTCCTTCGCCAAGTTTTTGTGGAGCGTAAGGAGGTCCTGTGTTCCGTCGCCTGTTCTTGGGAAGTTCAGTTCCGTTTGTGTGCGAGGAACGTGAGCCAATTCTTGTTCCCAATCTATAGGATCAGGTTCCATTGCCTCATTCCCGACATTGCTTACCGCTACTTCATCAGGAGCCTGAGTCATGCGATGTATGTCTATGATCCGCTTACCATGATGAATCCGCTTACGCTCTATCTTGATGTCCTGATCCTTAAGAGCATCCGTAATGTATGTCTGCAGTAACTCATTAGATAACCTGTTAGGTATTGTTGGAATACCATCCCATCCCCAACCAATGTCCGATAACAACTCGGTTGCGGTTCCTTCCCACCGATCCCTGTTCTCCATGACATGCATAAGCGCTCTGGCTAACTTAGGAGTCTGATCCTGTTCGTTGTTCTCCCTAATGATATCAAGATGTTGGCGGTAAGAGGGATGGCGTCCTTGCTCCTGAGCTCCCATAAAGACTATCGGTGAGGAAACCATTGATCCATCTATCTTGTGGAGTCTCAATTCTTGTATCCTTTGCCACACCTTTGGGTTATTTGCGACTATAGACGCTTCTCTCCATACAGTAGAATCTGACGAATTGTCTGCATTATATGCCTCTCGATAGGCTTCACTATGATTCATAGAATGCAACGCGACCAACTGGGCAAAATATTCCTGTTTGGACGTTATACTTGTATTGTATTTACTGGGAGGAACCTGACCCTGTATAGGAGCTAGTATGCCCCCCACGGCAATCAAGGTGTTGGGCAAGTGGGAGGATGGCGTTGTTGCTAATGTTGTTGCTAATTGCGGCAGAGATGTATATCGTGCCGTCCACGGATCAGTCTCAAGAACTTCCATTAAGGTTGTAGGGCCTTCGCTCTTGTCTGTTGGCAATGTTTCTGTATGTGAGAATTGAGACATGAGCCATTCAGCCATGCGTAATTGGGCCTCAGCCCTGTCTCGACCAACAAAATCTAGTATTACGCTTTGGTCGCTGGGTTGGTGGAACTGCATCGACTCTACGATCTCTCTATCCTGCTCGGTGACTTGCTCTAACAACTGCAGTATCCTTTCCCCGTTCTCTAGATCACCTAAGCAATAAGTACTCGCTTCCGACGGTATACGCATGCTTATCACATAGTCTTTTGCATTTATCACGCGAGCGTTGTATGGTGTGTCGTGCAATCCTTGTTCGTCAGTATCCTCCTTCGACACGTAAAATGGAGCCGACACCTGTGCTACTAGTGGTCGGTCATACTTTCGATAAGGTAGCCGTAGGCGATTATTCATCACGCCACCTGCTGCGTGTCACTATGATTGGGGCCTGCATATGACAGCCGCAGGGTAACCGCCTCCCTTGCCATCATGGCAATTCCATCAATATGGTTTGGATGGCTCGCAGTTGGACTCCATCTGCGTAGTGGCTCGTCGGCAAGGAATGCCATCCACGCTTGGTGAATCCATGCCATCATCGCCTCGTCAAGTTTGGGCTTGCTTGTAGACTGATGTTTCTTTTTAGCTACATATTCGGCGACCAGCGTGTCTTTGAGCTTTGTAATCGGATGCGACGGAATACCCATGATCTCCCCTCCTTGCGTTAGCAGGGTAAAGAACTTATCGGCCTCAATCTGATCGAATGTACTATACAGGAAGTGTAACGCCGCCCCGATTTTAACAGGTATATGTGCTGCCTTCTGCATCTTTTTGGCCTGTACAACGGCATCTCCTAACCTAGGATGGTCTTGTACCATCCGAACTGTTACAGCAGCGCGAGGATTCCTTGTGTCCTCGGTCATTAGGTGATACAGCAGGTTGGTCGTTGATGCCATATCGCCAGGGTTTGGAACCCTCAGCAAGGCCAGTTGCTCTTTAATGGTTCGGGCTTTGTGCTGATCCATAAAAGGGAAGGTTTCCTCTGGTAGCCCATCCACCACATAGAACATATACTCTGTATCAGTGTTGACTACTGCTTGTAGGCGGTGCTGTCCATTCATCAGGTTGCCCTCACGCGAGACATGAATTGGATTGCCGAAACTTTCTATGTATTCTCCATGCATCATCGCCTCTTCTATTCTCGCTAAGGACGCTTTATCTATTGGTCGCTGGCCGTGATATCGTCTTGCCAGTAACGACTCGGCTTTCGACTTATTAAACGTACACACCCATGTCTGTATTAGTGTGTCTCTCCCTAATATCTTTGATACATGCTCGTGAATGATTTTGTCACCGTTACTAGAATCCCGTACTTCGTTTGTCATTGTCCTCTCTCCTCTATTTCTATAATTGT
>Ga0208315_1000469_pt1 | contig 29331 bp, 25 predicted proteins | sample MalvireepMed_215_FD_184239 | JGI IMG/M metagenome (GOLD analysis project Ga0208315, IMG submission 184239) | Marine viral communities from the Global Malaspina Expedition - Malaspina viral metaG DeepMed_215 (SPAdes) (version 2) | ecosystem: Environmental > Aquatic > Marine > Oceanic | place... | reverse complement strand
TAACGGGCTTGCGAAAGCCAACTTGCACGGGCGAATGATCAAAAAGTGCTCGCTGGCGGTGATAGGGAAAGTGTCGGCGCCGGCTTCACGGATTCAGGTACTACTCCTTCATATCTTCTAAAACTTTAATCATTTCATCCAGATTGCGCCCATTCACGTTAAGCTTTTCTTTATCAACCATTAACAACGAGGCAAAACTATATTCTATAAACTTTTCCAAATTAAAATAGATACCATTCCCAGAGCCGGAATAAGGAGATTTAAATATTAACAAAGAAGTATCACCATCCAGCGGATAAAGTGGCCATTCAGCGCTACGTGCCAAATCATCCTCTATCCAATCAACAACCGAGGGGGAGTGGTTAACGACTTCAACCCCATCTCTTTGAAGAACTTTCAAGACTATCTCGAATATGACATTTCGGATAGGGTGATTGACTGTTCTCATCCACTGGCCTTCACTATCCCAGCGTGTTATGGCTGCAGTCAGATCAATGCCTTCCTTTTTAAATTTAGCAATAAAAACAGCGCGCTCTCTTTCTTTTTTCACATCGAATTTTAACGCACTATAAACATCAGGATTGAAGAGACCCAACGTTTGCCGCTGTGTAAACCCCGCAAAATAAGCTGCTGTTATTAAAAGCGAATGGTAATCCCCCATAGGACCCACCAGCCTTTCACCATCATGCTGCATATATGCAATATCAGGATGAAAGCAGGCGCAATTTATAACTGGAAAATAATAAACCTTATCTTTATAGTTGTTATGAGACAAAAGAAAATCCGCTACCTGCCTTTTTTGTGTATATATAAAATCAGCATTATCCAGATCTTCCTGGTAGCTCTTCCACCCCCCCTTCGCAAAACCCTCTACTTTTTGTATACTTAGAAAATGGTAGCTAGACTGGCCTAAAGTTAACACTTCACAAAAGCCAGCGATCATTTTGCTCTGACAACCGCTTAACACTAAAAAGCGTGGCTTGGCAGTTTGCGAGTTTTCAATCATAGCCTCGTAGGCTAAAGGCCTACGAGGAGTTGCAGCTGGCTTAACGGCAGCATTCACAACCCTTTCATTTTTATTAACAAACCTAGACAATCTAAAAAATGTTTTCTTTATAAGCCACTTCATAACCTACCTGGATCACTCTTTAAGAAAAAAGCACAAGCAGCCAAACTTTTCTCTGCCAACAAAGCGGCTTGCTCGGGTGTATCGGACTCTGCATAGCAACGCAGTTCTGGTGCATTGCCTGACGGGCGAAGGTGGATAATATCGCCATTTTTAAGCGTTACACGCAAACCATCAGTGCTATCTACGTGGGTAATATCTGCTTCCAACGCTAACCCGTTTCGCATACCAAGCAAGTCATTTTTCCATTGTGACAGCAGCGTAGCGCTAAGCTCTGTAGGAAACTCCTTAAGCCTATCGCTGGCGGTAAAGCGCAATGGTAAAACATTCACTAATGCTGAAAGGGGCTGGTTTTGCCCAGCAGCTGCCACCAACAGCGTTAATGCTGGCAACAAGGCATCACGGGTAGGCAGTGGATCCAGGTGGCAATTTCCTTTTTTTAGCGAGCTCCCCAACAAAAAACCACCATTCGCTTCAAAGCCCGCCACCTGGTGGTACTCCCCAGCCAAGGCTTCCATCCCAGCAAGCACATAAGGAGACCCGATACGGGTACGTATCACCTGCTCAAATATCCCGCACTCTTCAATAGCGGTATTACAACTTACCGGTATTGCTAGCGCCTGTATGCCTAACGCTTGGGCACATAGCAAGCCAAGAATATCACCACGCAACCACTGGCCATGCTCGTCTGCCAAAAGCGGGCGATCACCATCGCCATCCGTAGTCAATATTGCATCCAAGCTATGCTCTATTGACCAAGAGGAGGCCTTCGCACGGTCTTCTTCACTGACAGCTTCTGTATCGACAGGCACAAACTGCTCACTTCGGCCAAGAGGGATAACACTTGCCCCCAGGGCTTCTAATACCTGTTGGCTAAGATCTCGCCCTGCTGCCGAGTGTTGATACAAACCTACGCGCATACCGGTCAGGGGCTTGCCCTCAAACCAATTGGTAAAGCGCATTATGTAGCGTTGGTTAGCTGCATCGCTTTCGCTATTACGCGTAACCTGGCCTAATGTGGGTAGTTCAACCCCAACATTAAGAATGGCCTGCTCATCTGCTTTATTGATTTCGCCTTGCGGACGGTAAAACTTGATGCCGTTACGATCAAAAGGAATATGGCTACCGGTCATCATGATCGCAGGAACCCCGTGAGCCATTGCCTGTAGCGCTAATGCAGGCGTTGGCAGAATACCGTAATCACTTACCTCAACCCCCATTGCCCTGGCAGCCGCTGTACATGCCGCTGCCATGCGAGGGCTACTAGGGCGGCGATCCATACCGATGGCTACCTGCTGGACATCACCGTGCTCGCGCATCACATGTAAAAAAGCCACGGTAAAAGCCGCGCATACGTCATCACTAAACTGTTCAACTAAGCCTCGGGCGCCACTGGTACCGAACGAGACCCCACTGTTAGCTATTATTGCATTGCACTGCTGATTCATCTTGATGATTACTTCCTTAAAAACTAGAGGAATTATTACCCCTTGAAACTATGAAAGGTACATTTTGGTATTTGAGTGCACTTGCTCACTACTTATCGCCCTTGATGGAAGCCACCACTGAAATTCCGTGTGTTGCTGATAAGGCAGCGCCAACCCGCTTTCTGTTGTGATTAGCCGGTAGCCTAGAACAACGTAGTGTGTGCTAGGGTTTTCCCCAAACACACTATCACCGTATAGGTGCTCATAAACACCAAGAAACCTTGCCTGATTGCGCTCAAACTCGCTCCCTAACTCTTCCCGAGTAAGCCTTTGAAATGCGCTATCCAAAGTTTCATTTTTCTGGACCCGCCCTCCAGGTACAAACCAAAAACCTGCGGCGGGCCGGTTAACTCTTTTCCCCAGCAGTATAGAACCCTGCTCGTTTTCAACGATTAAATCAATAGAGACTAGTGGTGTCGCCGCCACCACACTTTTAAACACTTCGTTGGAAAGCCACGACACTTTTTTCTACCCCCTAAAACTATTCTGATGCTCTATAAACCACTGGTAAGCATCGAGCAAGCCGTCTTCCAGCTTAATAGATGCTTGCCAGCCTAACGCATTAAGCCTAGAAACATCCATTAATTTACGAGGTGTACCATCAGGCTTACTAGTATCCCAAACAATTTCACCACGGAAACCTACAACGCTGGCAACAGTTTCTGTTAGCTCTTTTATCGTACAATCAATACCGGTTCCTACATTAATATGAGACAGCATGGGCTGGGTGTTAGCTTGATATGTAACGTCATCAAGCTGCATCACATGCAAGCTAGCAGCGGCCATATCATCTACGTGCAAGAACTCACGCATCGGCGTGCCAGTACCCCAGGCATCTACTTGTTTAGCTCCAGCTTCTTTGGCTTCATGAAAGCGGCGTATCAACGCTGGGATCACATGGCTATTTTCCGGATGGAAATTATCATTGGGGCCATAGAGGTTCGTTGGCATCACACTGCGATAGTCACGCCCATACTGCCGGTTGTAACTTTCACACAGCTTGATGCCCGCGATCTTGGCAATGGCGTAAGGCTCATTGGTGGGTTCTAACGTGCCTGTTAGCAACGCTTCTTCCCGCATGGGCTGTTCGGCATTCTTGGGGTAGATACAAGAAGAGCCAAGAAAGAGCAGCTTCTGAACCCCTGATTGATGGGCCGCATGGATGATATTGGCCTCGATCATCAGGTTTTCATAAATAAACTCGGCAGGGTATTCATTGTTAGCGTGAATGCCACCTACTTTTGCTGCCGCAAGGTACACTTGGTCTACTGCGTGCTGCTGAAACCACGATTGCACGGCGGTTTGGTCTAGCAGGTTAAGCTCGCTACGCGTCGCTGTAAGAATCTCAACATCCGCTTTTTGTTCCAACTGGCGAACAATCGCGGAACCGACCATGCCACGGTGGCCCGCAACGAAAATGCGCTGCTTCGCCATATCAGTTCTCCACCGAGATAGAAACAGGGTGACCGTTTTCTTTCAGGAAAGCATGACGCCGAGCGACCTTGAGATCTTCCGCCACCATTTCGGCACACATTTCCTGGGTGGTAATTTCCGGCTCCCAGCCCAGCTGTTGCTTAGCATAAGAGGGGTCACCCAGAAGGGTTTCCACTTCAGCAGGGCGGAAGTAGCGAGGGTCAACCCGCACCAGCACATCACCTGGCTTTACCGCCGGTGCCATATCGCCTTCTACAGTGGCTACAATGCCCCGCTCTTCCACTCCTTCGCCTTCAAAGCGCAGGGTAATGCCCAACTCAGCCGCCGACCAAGTAATAAATTGGCGAACGGAATACTGCTTGCCGGTAGCGATAACAAAGTCTTCCGGCTGTTCCTGCTGCAGCATCATCCATTGCATACGCACGTAGTCTTTAGCGTGCCCCCAATCACGTAGGGCATCCATATTGCCCATATACAGGCAGTCTTCTAACCCTTGGCTGATGTTGGCTAGGCCACGGGTAATTTTACGGGTAACGAAGGTTTCACCCCGGCGCGGGCTTTCATGGTTAAATAGGATGCCGTTACAGGCATACATGCCGTAAGCCTCACGGTAGTTAACCGTAATCCAGTAAGAGTAAAGCTTGGCTACCGCATAGGGGGAGCGTGGGTAGAAAGGAGTGGTTTCCTTTTGAGGGGTTTCTTGTACCAAGCCATAAAGCTCTGAGGTGGAGGCTTGGTAAAAGCGGGTTTTTTTTTCTAGCCCGCAAATGCGAATTGCCTCTAGCAGCCGCAGGGTACCCATGGCATCTACATCGGCCGTGTACTCGGGTGCTTCAAACGACACCGCCACATGCGACTGTGCGCCCAGGTTATACACCTCATCTGGCTGCACTTCCTGAATAATACGGATCAGGTTAGTAGAGTCAGTTAAATCACCATAGTGAAGGATAAAACGCTGGTTTTCGGTGTGCGGATCTTCATAAATATGATCCACACGCTGGGTATTAAACAATGAACCTCGTCGCTTAATACCGTGAACTTCATAGCCCTTTTCCAGCAACAGCTCAGCCATATAAGAGCCATCCTGGCCTGTCACGCCGGTAATAAGCGCTTTTTTAACCATGTATTACTCACTCCACCGTGAAATTTTTTGCCAGCCTATCCGGTATATCACGGTAACCATTAGGATGAAGAGATTGCCAGCGCCAGGTATCGCGGCACATATCTTCCAGTGAACGCTTTGCTTCCCAACCCAGTAACTTTTTTGCCATACGGACATCAGCATAACAGGCAGCCACATCGCCGGGGCGGCGCTCAACAATTTCATAAGGAATCTCTCTACCGCTGGCCTTAGAGAAGGCTTCAATCATCTGCAAGACTGAAACCCCTTTACCGGTTCCTAAGTTGATGGGAAAAACCCCCCCCCTATCTAAGCCAGAAAGAAAATTTAAAGCCGCTAGATGCCCCTCGGCCAGGTCCATAACATGAATATAATCGCGCACACCCGTGCCATCGGGTGTATCGTAATCCCCGCCAAAAACCTTAAGCTTGTCGCGTTTACCAACCGCAACCTGGCTAATAAAGGGCATCAAATTATTGGGAATACCATTGGGGTCTTCGCCTATCATGCCAGACTCATGAGCACCCACTGGGTTAAAGTAACGCAAGTTAGCTATCTTCCAGCGTGGATCAGAGTTTGCAAGATCTTCCAATATATGCTCAATAAATAGCTTGGTTTTGCCGTAAGGATTGGTTGCACTGCGCTTTGCAGTTTCCGGGATAGGTAATACCTCAGGATCACCGTAAACCGTAGCAGAAGACGAAAAAACCAAATTGAACACACCGTGCTGCTCCATGACTTTAAGAAGCGACAAAGTGCTACCTAAATTATTTTGATAGTACTTTAGAGGAGATTCAACAGACTCACCGACCGCTTTGTAACCCGCAAAGTGGATAACTCCTGTAATGTTGTATCTTAAGAAGGTATCATATAATTCTTTTTCGTCAACTAAATCTGCTTTTATAAATTTTCTATCATGAGGCGGTAAGATGTTTAAGGATTTTGAGCTGCTGTTAGAAAAGTTGTCTAATGCAACAAAACTGCATTTTGAATCAAAAAAAACTTTGCAAGTGTGTGAGCCAATATAACCAGCTCCGCCAGCAATTAATATCATATAGTTAAGCTCTCTGTGTTAGATTTTCAATATGAAGTTCGAAAATATATCTGCCAAGAGACCTTTTTCATTCAGTTTTTTTGGTGTGTTATGCTCATTTCCAAATTCGTGATAGTGTATATTAACGTTCTTCTTCCGCTTAATTTTCGTTATTTGGTTCATGTCGCTTAAACAACCAGAGCTAACGTGTACTTCAATATTATTGATAGTTTCTATTTCGCATGATATATCCTTTGTTGTGCTTATTAAGTATGAATCTAGCCAAACTTCTTCTCTTGGAATTTTTAGCTGCGGTGAAAATACCAATGTTTTTTTTGCTCCTAACTTGGCTCCAAAGTATAAAGCAGCAAAACCACCGGAAGACGCACCAATGGTACATATTGACGGCTCAGCGAGAACCTTTTTTTCTTTAACTAAATTGTTTATCAAGTCTAAAAATAAGTTATTACACTTATCTAGGCTGTCTGAGCTTCTTGAAATACCTTTAGTATAAAAAGCGTCTTCAGGATCTCTTACAAATATATAAATAGCTTTTGAATCAGTAAAAAAACTCTCAAACAAATAAGAGTCAATTGTTTCTGGAGAAAAAACGCGTGACGAGAAGATGAATATAATATTATTTTTTTGGCTATCGGTTTTTTTGTTCAGTATTTTTATATTTTGATGTCTGTTGAATTCGTATAGCTCTTTAGTGTTATTTTCCTCTGAAAGTAAAAGGGCCTCATAGTAACGATAAAAGGAGTTGCTTAATTTTAGTTCATTATAGGCCTCCTCTCCCATAGTTATTTTTAATTCGCGGAATAGGGAGCATCTTATTTTTAAACTCTCCTGCTCAATTTTATTTAGCAACCTGATCTTGTCTTTTTTATCATCGTGCGATGATAGTTGTTTAAATAAGTCATTAATTCTGTTATACATTTTTATTCCTTGTGTTAGTTTGGAAAAGCTATTGAGTATATATGCTTCCCGACTATAGGGTTGTCATAAAGGCATGCTTTTTTAAATGATTGTAAGGACATCGATAAATATTTATCTTCACTCATGCTAGCTGCTTCTTTCAAGCAGTTTTCTATATCATAAGATCTTGTATTTGCCCATCTTCGACCAGCGTATAAAATACTATTACCATATAAGGACATATCTGCCAGAATAGTTCCATGAGATGGAATCAATAAAGAGTTTTCTGTGTTAAGAAACTCTTGACTTGCAGAGTAGTCAACAGAAATTGTTGGTATTCCTAAAGCTAGCGCCTCCATAGCATTCATATCCCATCCTTTTGCTCTTTCTACAGAAAAGAAAAAATCAGAGAAATTGAGCATTGAGTGCATTTGACTATCAGTGAGGCTGCTAGAAAGTATATAAATATTATTTCCTTTACATACTTTTTTAAAAGCTTCTTTGCCTCCAAATCTACAGTAAAAATGCCCTTCAAGGGCACTTTGACTAATTGGGTAGGGCAGCTTAATGATTAGTGAGTGTCCCTCCAAACCAATTTTTGAATTTAAGTAAGATTGTATTAGTAAAGCAGGGTCTTTTCTGTTGAAATTAGAAATTACTGAGAGGAAAAATTTTTCTTTAAATTTGCTATTGACTAGATTTTTACTTTCTTCCTGTGCGATATCATAAAAAGAAAAAGTAACGTTTTTTTTGTAGTTGCTGAAAGATTTAATATCGATAGAGTGTGGTATTATTTTTATAGGTACGTTGATGCCAGAATTTAAAAAAATATCTTTACAGTAAGTGCTAGAAGTCAACAGTTCTGAACACTCTCTATTTATAATTTCTACCCATGTGTCTGGGACAGGCGATACTTCAGCCACAACATAGAATAGAGATTTATAGTGAACGTTAGATTTAATCTTAGGGAAATTTTCAGGAACTTCATGCGAAATGAATACTAGTTCTATATTTTTATTGTTGGAAACGATATCTACATATCTATCTTTAGTGTTATGGGAAATTTTTTTAAAATTTTCACGAGTTTTTTCTCCGTAAAAAAATACTTCTTTGCTTTCACTGTCGATTGCACAAAAATTAGCACTTATGCTTTTTAAGCACTCTATATAATTGCGTGTTACAACTGAATAGCCATTTTTAGAAAAAAGCCTTCCGTACCAAATTATAATTTTATTTTTCATGATAGATTCCATATTTAATTGCGTATTCTTCAAAGCTAAAGTCTCCGCGCTCTATTTGGCTCTTTACCTGCGGGTTATTTAAAAGAAATTTATTTTTATTGTTTAGTATTTCCTGGTGTGTACGTTTAGGAGCTATTTCTAAAACTTCGAAAAAATTAGCTCTTTTAAATACATCTAGTTTTCCACCTATTGTGGCATTGTAAATATTAACACCAAATTCGCTTGTTACTAAATCTGCAAATTGATATGAGTTTTTTACTCTATCTAGTCGCGGGTTGTGCCAGGTTTTACCTTTGCCAAAATAACGCTTGTCAAAATGATTTGGGTCATCTCCCTGTGATAGGTATACCGATCCATTGATATCAGTAGTAGGAGGTACTACATAGTGAAAGTCCATGCCAATAAGGTATATTTCAGAAAAGCCTAGATAAAATGCTATTTGCATATTTACGTAAGTTACTGTTTGTCCACAGTAAACTACATCATCAGCATCTACTGAAAATCTTGGTACTCTGTGAGAAGGTGAAGAACCTTGATAGTAACCATGATTCATTCTAAACCAATAAATATCTTCCTTTTTATCAATATATTCGTAATAATCAGAAGGAAGTATTTTTATAACATTATCGTACGCATTAATTTCCTTGTGATTGTCATGCATTACTGCTTTGTCTTCTACTACATAGAAAGTAGGTTTGAATCCTTTTTCTTGAAGCAGATAGATTGAATTTACACCAAAAGTATATTCGTTTTTTAATAATGATAAGTCACATAGATTTAAGGAGGGGCCATTTCCAATTATAAAGCATCTTTCACCTTTATATTTATCTCTTAAGCCTTTAATACCCTTGCCTAAGGGAGTTGGCCAAATCCCTGGCTCCTCCTGCAATGTTGAATATTTAGAGTATCTACTAGGCTGATTCCTTTTCTCGGGATTTCGAGGGTAGTTAGTGAATTTCTTTTCTTTTACCACTTTACTACCTTTCTGATGATACCTCCAATCATTATGTAGCACATAAGCATTGGGAATATGTTCTAAGCTAATGCAGTTTTTTGTTAATCTATGGGACCACTCGACATCCTCTTGTTGATAAAATCCTTTTTCGTCGTCCCATTTAAAATTATTCCATATGTTTTTATTTAGAAGGCACATGCCGCCAGTTACGTACTGAGACTCTTGCTCATGAGCTCTTTTGACAACTCCATATACGTTAGTCAATATAGAACCAGAATGTGGGGTCGAATATGCAGTATCCCAAAACCTTGTACCATCAATATTTTTTATAGGGAAAGTGAATACCTGCTGGCTATTATTGTTATAATTTATATTTGTTAAGTGTTCGTAGACCCAGTCTATCCAGCTATCTAGAAGCAGTATGTCATCGTCCATGCTAACTATCAGGTCAAAGCTTGCATTCATGCAAATTGTATTCATCATTGCACCAAGCTTGCCTTGAGAAGCATTTTTTTCATTATCTATGAATTTTAAATTAGGCAAGGAGTGTAAAAAAGCAGCTTTTCTTGAGCCTACTAAAATAATTTCATAGTTTTCAATGTCTATGCACTGTGCATAAATAGAAAATATTGTAGCAATAGTTTTAGCAGGCTGGGAGAAGTTTGTTTTTATGCCAAATGTTATATTTTGTTGGCTTTTATTTTTTCTTTGTATTGTACTGTGAAGAGCCGTTTTTATGGTTTTGTTTATTTCTTTTGATAATGTATCTTCGTTATTGGGAGTTATTTTTTTTTGTATTAACTCTCTAATAGAGTCTGATGTTCCACTCTCAATTTCGTGCGCATGGGTATTAAGAAGCTCAAGAGCTTCAGCGTATAAGCCATTAATATATGCTCTGCGAATTTCGTATATCTTCGGTAAATCGGTCATATTCTTTACTCTAGAGTGAACTCTTTGGGATCGTTAAGTGATGATGTTATGCCGCCACTAATATCTATACAGCTTCCATGGATAAATTTTGCATTTTTAGCAGTTAAAAACAAAGCCAAACAACCTATTTCTTTAGTTTTCCCTAATGTTTGTGTTGGGTGATGGTTTTTCAGCTTCTTATAAAAATCTAGAGAGTCTTTAAATCCTGCCTTCAGCATCTCTGTTTCAATCGCGGCAGGCTCTATTGCATTAACTCTCACACGTGGCCCTAAATCAACAGCCATGGCACGGGTCATACCACTAAGCGCTGCTTTGCTGGTGGCGTAAGCGACAAAATTCTTTTTTGTCAGCTTAGCGTGAATGCTGCTGATATTAACAATGCTGCCTTTGGCTGCTTCCAACTCATTGACTAAACCTTGCGAAAGCAAAAAAGGGGCAGAGAGATTAATGTCTAACGTTGTTTGCCAATCATGCCGCGTTAGGGAATCCACGCCACCGAGGATCTGTATAGCTGCATTATTAATTAACGCCTGTAGCTCGCCGTCTTTTACAAGCGTTTTAACTTCTTTAAGAAAACGCTCGGCGACGGTTTCATCCTGCACAAAGGTTTGCAGGTCCAGCGGCAAATAGTGGGAACATGCTAAATCGGTTATTGGCTGTGGCTGGCAGTCCGTTGCCAGCACACGATAGCCATTTGCGCTAAATTCTTCGCAAATGGCTTTGCCAATACCACCGTTTGCGCCGGTAACTAGCGCATAGCGAGTGGGATTACTCATTTAAAAACCTCGCCAATTTTTTCAGCGCTTCATGGCTAGCCCGCTTCACAGCTTCTACGGTGTTAGAGCCGTTGTGCGAACCGAAAATGCACTGTGGCATTTCACGTAATGGGGAGTTTGTTGGCAATGGTTCTACTTCGAATACATCTAGCGCCGCTGCTTGAATATGCCCACTTTGCAGGGATGCGATAAGCGCTTGCTCATCTATCAGTGGGCCGCGTGCCACGTTGATCACATAACTGCCTGCTTTCATGGCTGCAAGCGTTTCGGCGTTGAGCATATGCTGGGTGTGTTTGTTCAGGGAGCAGGTCATCACCAGCATATCTGCTTGCTCTAGATTGTCGGGCCAAGGCTTGCGGGTAACGTAATCTAGCCCTTTATTGCCTTCCACGCCGGGGTCATATGCAATCACGTTGACATCAAAACCCATCAGACGTTTGGCAGTTTGGTAGCCAATGTCGCCGTAACCCACAATGGCGATAGTTTTGCCTGCCAGGCTCATGCCTGCTGGTTTGGGCCAGGAATTCTCTTGACGGATTTCGCGGTCAATGCGGTAGGTTTGGCGGGCCAACCCAGTAATATAGGCAATGGCCATATCAGCCACTTCGCCACCGAACATTTGCGGGGTGTTGTCGATGGGGATACCCAGCTCATGGCAGGCGGTAAAATCGACGTTATCAACTCCTACTCCCCACTTCACGGCTGCTTGCAACCCGCCCGCTTTGGCAGCTTGGAATACTTGCTGTGTGGCTGGGTCATCTCCAATGATCCAGCCATCGTAGCTAGGGAGCAATTCCATCAACTCTTGTTCGCTAAGTACTTGGGTGGTTTTTGCTGGCACTAGCTCAAGCCCAAGTTCTCGGGCAGGGGCTACAAACTCTTCAAACAGGCCCAACATGGGTGGGCAAGTAACCAAAACTTTTTTCATTGCAGTTGCTCCCTTTTTCACGCCTTTACTTTTTCTTTTTCCAAAAAATATTTTGCTGCTACAACGGCCATGTCCCAGTCATCTGGTGTATCAATGTCCGATGATTCGAATGGCGGTGTTACCATCATGGTAGGTTTAGCACCAATGCGTGCCTGAGTTTTGGCAAAGCTTCCACGAGTGAAGATATACAGGTTCGAGTTTTCTTCAAACCATGGTTCAAGGTTCTGTGTTGGTATTAAATTCTCGGGATCATGGTTTACCGCACTGCCATCTTCACGATAAAAGCGAGTCTGAACCTTGGTCACTGTGAAGAGAGAGTCCGCTTTGCCTTCGCTTTGTGCAGTTTCAAATTCCGCAATAGCTCGCTTGATGGTTTCAGGACTGAGTAGCGGATTAGTGGTATGTGTCATCAGGTAAATATCAGCTTGTACATTCTCTATGTCATCTTGAATAATTAGATTCATGGAGACATCATCGCCACAAATGTCAGCTTTTCGATCCCTTATCGTAATGCGCTGACTATCTACTAAACCATTTTCAGCTAGAATTTCTCGTGCGTCGGTATTAATAATTATTTCATCAATGGCGTCAACGGCTAACAAGCTATCTAAAATCCATTGAAATAGTGGTTTACCACAGAAATTACGAAAATTCTTTCCCTTCACGCGCTGGCTATTGGCTTTCATGGGGAGTAGCGCGACGATTCTTGGTTTGTTCATGCGTGTTAACCTCATTATGACTTGGGTAGAAATACTTACGTTTCATTTCGGCAGATAGCTGGCGCACTTCATGATGTCCACGATAAGTGCCCCAATAAAACATCAGTCGAAACATAAAAATCTCGCTGAATTTCCTTAGAAATACTCTGTCGGAAATTGCGGCAGAAGAGTCAGTTAAAAGTGAAGCTGTGAAGTAGCGAAAAAAATCACCTACCGTAAAGTGCATTTGAGGCATGATTTTTTGAAGCGCGTAGGCTTCCCGTTCATAGCGGGTTCTTACTTGCTGCCAGCTTTCATCATGGATGTGATAAACCGGTGCGCTACTGACATAGCCGACTTTTCCACCGTCAGCAACTAACCTTTTTGCAAGATGCATGTCTTCTAGCCCGGTTAGCTCTTCATCAAATTTATAACGTTGCCATGCTGCTCGAGTAATAGCCGCATTGGCATTATTACAGAAGTACCCTTCCTGAGGCAGTTTTGAGTATTCAGGGAAGTGCTTTGCAAAATGTTGGTACTCAGAGTACTTGGTAGTCTCCTTGCCCATTTGTCGCCCATAGCTGTAATCACACAGGCCATCTGCTAATGGAGATACCAGTTCGTGTAGCCAATTATTTTCTACAGGAAAGCAATGGCCACTGACAAACACTAGAAAATCGCCGGAGGCAAATTCGCAACCCCAGTTAAGCGAACGTCCAAAGGTAAAGTCGCTTTTTTTAATATGCGTAACCCGACAGCCATGCTTTTCAGCTATTTCCAGTGTTCGATCTGTTGATCCAGAGTCAATAATAACAGCTTCAATGTCGAAACGGTCACTTTGCTGTGCTAGGACGCCAGTTAAAAGGCGATCGAGGTACTTTTCCTCGTTGTAGGTACGTATTACAACGCTGGCTTTCATAGTCGATCCAAATTTAGTCAGATAAATTGATCTAAGTTGAAGGAGGGTATCTCTTCCCCTTTTGCTTTGCCTGTCATTACAAACACTTTGCCTGCATCTGGCGCGGCTTGTTTTTCTTGGTTGGAAAGCCCTTCTAACGCAGTTGTCACAAAAAGCAAGCGATAATCTTTGCCTCCAAAGCAGCAACTACTGGGTTGTAGCGCTGGCACCAGGTACTGGTTGCGCGTATTTCCGGCTGAGTCAATCTCGTCTATACGGCTACCCCCCCACCGTGCTATCCATAAATGGCCTTGTTGATCCACAGCGCCGCCATCATATGTGGTATTACTACAATCACTTTTTTGCCAAGGGAACTGACTGAAGGAATCTAATTGATCTGGAAAAGGGGCGCGATATAGGATTCTTTTATAGGAGTCGGTGAGATAACAGTAAGCATTATCGGGACTCCAGCAAAGCGTATTGGGTATTGTAATGTGCTTAGCCTGAGGCGTTAACTCTCCTTTTATATTGATGCTGAATATGCTACCGGCAGGGGATGAGGGTGCTCTTTCCATGGTGCTTATCCAGAGCTTACCATCCGGCCCTACATTGGCATCGTTTGTTCTCATGCCACTGGGTAGCTGATATTCCACGGCTATTGTTTGTTTACCTGTGGCTAACTCTAATTTTATTAGGCCACTTGCTGTTATTACCCACAGGTGCTTAGCGCTATGCTGTACAAGCGCTAGTGCTGTAGGAGTGTGCTTGATCTCCCAGCAGTTATCATAGCGTGTAGCTTCACTGGCCAGCCTTTTTTCAAAAACCAGGTGGCGACTAATATCTACCCAGAAGAGTGAACAGCGTTCAGGCGACCACAGTGGGCCTTCACCCAGCTCACACTGCTCATGGGAAAATACCTTCATTTCCATGGTGTTAACCTTCTAAGCTTAGAGTGTAACTAGTCAATTTTGAAAAGTGTCTGGTAATGATTCTTTTCAAAAATTGTGCAATGCCCACCAAGCGTTGCGTCTATAATTTGACGGCCATCTTGCTCAAAAAACTCTTTTGCTAAGCGGTAGGAGTTTTCTGAGTTCTCAATGTCAGGGTTATCCCAGGCTTGCCCATTGGCAAAGTAACCAGGTGCAAAATGATTGGGATCATTACCCTGCATCTTTTGTGCTTCGTTAGGCTTTCCTGTATAAGAAAATTTATGATCCATACCAATGATAATTACTTTATGGAAGCCTAAAAAGTAAGCTACTTGTAGTGCCGCATAGGTGACTGTCCAGCCCTCATGAAGGCCTTGGGTTAGGTCAGTCGAAAAACGTTGCTTAGGGTTATGCGTATTGAGGAGATACGTTAAAGCGTCTTCTGGAATCAGGCCTTGACTGTTATGCTCGCTAATGAACTTTACGCAATTGAGGGCTCTTATCTCTTGAAAGCTTTGCTCTATGACTTTGCGATTTACACCAACCCAATAGCGCGGATAGAAATTAAATTTCTTAAACCCAAGAAATATTTTGTTAAGCCCGATAACAGTCTCTCTTTTTAAGAAAGAGAGATTCATTTGGTTCAGTGAGGGGCCGTTACATACTAGTACACACGTTTCACCCTCATGGCGGTTGTATAATGTTGCTAATCTTTGCTGACGATAGCTAAGCATGTGTACCTTTCAAATTATTTTTTGCATGAGTACAGCTTTATTACGTGCCTCAATTATTTTGAAACCCTTTTCTAGAAGGTAGGGTACGGCTAGTGTGCCTTTAGCTCTCCATTGATGCTGTTCATCTTGCCAAGTGTCGTCAATACAGATTACTCCATTTGGAGCAAGCTTATCTATTAACGCTTTAGCACACTCTAAATGCATTAAATGACACTGCTCTTCATCAATAGTACCGCCCAGGTACTTTTGATAGCGGGTTTGTCGTAACTCACTATGCATACCATGATCAAAATCATAGGCGTCTAGAAATATGTAATGGATTGGATCGGGGAATTTTTGAAGAAAGTTTTCCCCTTTATCAGTAATGGCGCTTCCAGGAAGCTGCAGTAGTTCAAGATTATATTGAGCCCATCGAGTGTTATGAGGGTCCATGTCTACACTAATAAACTGGATATTTTTGTCCTTTGCTAAAGCTGCTAGCTGAAGAGTGGAGCCTTGACCTGGCACGTTTTCACGCGTAGTGCCAATTTCAATCAAAACAGGCTGCGTAATACTTTTTCTCTTACTATCGTTCAACTCAGTTTGCAGATAGTCAATTAGTAAATCATGTCCATGCTGTTGTTTTTTCTCACTAAAACCACGCATTTTTTGATAAGTTTCTTTTATCTTGTTTTTTTGCGGTTCAGTAAGTGTTATTTTTTGAAGGCTGGATTCAACGCTTAAGTCAATTGCTAAATCTGGCTGGTTGAAGCGTGCTGCAAGCTCTGATAATTCTTGGTATTTAGTCGCTTGGTCTGAAACGTTATTGGCAATAAGGAAAAGCCGAGCCTGATTAACCCAACTTATGGCCTGCAATCTATCTTGATGGCTTAGCATAACTTCTGACGTGGCACAGCACATCCAAAAGCGTGCCTCTTGGCTCCATTCTGGGCTAAAAAACTCTTTATCTAAAGACTCTTGAACATCTTCTGTGTTGAAACATTCGCTAATACGTAACCAAATATTTTCTCTCTCGGCTTTCGTAAGTGTCGAAGAGTGCTTCTTATTTTCTATATCGATATTCTTTTGAGTTGCAAGCAAGCTTGCTTGAGCATGCTCTAGGGCCTTTATACTTGGCGACGTATAATGTTTACTTAAAGAGACTATCTGGCCATCCACAACTGAAAGTGCCTTATTCAGCAGTCCTATTCGCCCCATTTCCTTGGCTGAGCGAGCATGCGCCATTAAATCTGCATCGTCCGTTTCCGCCGCATTAATGGCTGCATGGAAGTGCTGGCTTACTCGTTCGGAGTCTTCACATAACGCAGCAACTCGCCCTAATGTATTGTGCACCCCCGCTACCAGCACTTGGGCAACCGCACGGGGCGGGCAGCCCCACGCTAAGGCTTGCTTGCTCCAGGTGCGTGCCTTGTCATGCTCATCTTGTTGTTGGTAAGCACTTGCGACTAACAATGCCAGCCTTGCTCGCTCCGGGTGCGTCTCTATTTCTTGCTGGCTTAACTCAGTCAAGCGTTGCCACTCACCGAATAGCCAGTATGTTTTTGCCTGGCTAAATTGGAGCTGATCTTGATGACCAAGCACAGAATGCGTTGCTTCTTGTTCTGCAGGGCGTGTAGGCATATTGGTAACGTATTATCGCGATAGAGAGTAATTGAGTTCTATAATCACTTCAGCCAGTTTTGGAGGTGCCGCTGGCTCATGATTAGAGGGCCTTGTCTTTGATCAGAATGTCTTTGATCAGTTCTAGCTGCGCTTCCACTTTTAGTAACTCTTTATCTATCAGCGCTTGACGATACTGTTGTTCTTGCTCTAGCTGCTCTTTGGCTTGTGTAGCAGAAGAGGTACTTTCTTTTAGCTGTTGGCGTAACTCTTCATTGTCACGATTTGCTTGTTGGGCTTCTTTGCTAATTTCTTCTATTGATTTATTTAAACTTTCCTGCTGCTTTTTAAGCTGAACAACTTTATCTTGCTCGGCTTTTAGCGCCTTGGCCTGTTGCTCGGCTTGCTGGGTAGCTTCGTTGTTTGCTTTGGTGAGCGCTTCTACCTGCTGTATTGTTTCCTGCTGGCGTTGTTCGGCGTTGGTTAAGGCCGCCTGTAACCGCTGGGTTTCTAGTAATAGCGGGTGGCGTTGTAAAACCGTCGCTTCGCTTGGCTCGGGCAGTAGGTTGGCCACACTGCTAGGGGGTATTGCTACGGCCTGCACCCCGCTGGGGAGCTCTTCTAACCGTAAGGGCGTTCGGGGTGCGGGTATCACCACTACGTATGTAAAAGCGCTTAGCCAGCCCTGCTGCTCTAGAGCGTGCATTAACGGCACGTTTTGCGCGCCAAGATCCATAACCAGCACGTTGTGCTGCTGCTTTGCCACTGCCATTTCAGCCATTAGGTGATGAATGGCGGTGGTGGTTTGTTCATGGGTGTTTAGGGCCTTTATGCCTGGGTAGCGCTGCAATAGCTCATCGCTTACCGGGTGTGGCCCGGATGCCCAGGGTAGGCTATAGCGGTAAAAGGTGGCTGCTCTCTCTTCTACATCCACCAGTGCCGATGAAACATGCACGTTAGGCTGGGTGGCGGCTAGGTCATTAAGTGTTGCTTGCACTTCCGGGCAGGCATCTACCAGCCAGATATGCTCGGCAGCTTGGGTATACGCAGAAAGCGCCGGTGAGGCGCCGCTGCCTAAATGGATCAAGGTATGGAGTTGGGTGGGTTCATCCAGTAGTGGCGTGTTTGCCATGGTAGAGCCTTATTGTTTGGGCAGTGTAGAAGACTGCTGTTCACTGGTAGCGGCCAGAGGAGCGCTGTCGAAGGGCGACTACATTATGAACATTTAGTTATGCTAGATGTCATGTCTATTTTCCAGCTCAGCATACAGGGTTTGCCATTCGTGTAGCTGCATGTAGCTGCGTACTTCTTGCATTAGCTGCCTTATATCCCGCTTAAGCGCTTGTGGCGTTACGCCCTGTTGGATTTGTTCGTTTAAATAAGTTAGCACCCAGTGCCCCGGCGCGCTACCTTGGTGCCGGGCTAATGCTGCCATGCCTTCTATGGCAACACGCCTGCGTTGGCTGCGGGTAATACAGCTTTCGTGTAAGCGGGATTGCGCCTGCACCGTAGGTATGAAGCCAATGCGGCCAGGAAAAGCGTTGAAAGCCCGGAGCCAGTAATCAAAATCAAAGGCGGCTTTTAGCTGTTGGTCTAGCGGGCCGAGTAAGCGCGGCATAACAGCTTTGAAAAACACGGTGGGCTGACAAATAAAGCAGCCATGTTGAAAGGTTGTTGTATCCGGTATGGTCAACATGCCAGCTGGATGCGTTTCACCGTTTACCACACTTGGTAAAGTAGGATAGCGCTCCAGCAGGTTACCCTCTGCATCTATATGCTGCCCTTCGCCGTAACACAGCATCCACCCAGGATGCTGTGTAAAAGCGTTGATCGCACGCGTGATAGCCCCTGGTGCGTAGCAATCATCTGAGTTTAGCCAACCGATAACCGTCCCACGAACTTGGCCTAACGCTGTATTGATAGCGGCTGCAGGCCCATCGTCTGGCTGAGAGGCCCAGCGAAGCCGACTATCCTGCTTGCTTTTTTTTTGCAGCAGTTGCTTGGTGCCGTCTGTTGATCCACCATCCTGAACGATGACTTCCAATCTAGTCCAGTCTTGCCCGAGGATACTATCCAACGCAGTCTCAATATAATCTGCTTGGTTATAGGATGGCATGACAATGGAAACCAGCGGCTGTGTAGTCATGGTTTACTTACTGGCCTTGGTGTGGTGGATCCGCTTCATATTCGCTGCCAATGCTTCCCAGTCCGACCAGTCCCGCGTGATGTAAGTATTCTGGTTTTTGAGTGCTGCAACGATATCCGGTAGCTGCTGGCAAAGGGCTTTAATAAGCTGTTGGTCATCTGCCTGGATCTGTTTCCAAACCCCCGTGTCCATAGCATTCGGTAATGCGAAGCGTAACTCTAATTTTCGGCCATGCTCACTTTCACTTTCTGCAAACCAGTTTGTTAACAGTTGGTCACTCTGCTCAGGTAGTTCCAGCTTGGGCTGCTGGCCAAACTCACTGGGTTTAACGCCCGCACAAGAGATTCTGAAATGCCATTGCTCAGCCAACCGTTCTCCAAAGCTGGGCGACTGTAGGGAAATCCACAAATGCTCGTAATCGGGATTAACTTGCTCGTTACGTAGCTGCACACCCTCAAACTCAAGCTTAGGCATCGCCTTTTTGGATTTACGTGCAAATAACCCCTTGGGCGCCGCTGCTTGCTCTTTAGCCAGTTTATATTTCTGCTTTAACGCACGGTTGTCTTTTTCTAACTGTGTTAGTTCGCCACTTATTTTCTGGTGCTGCAAGAAATAATGCTCTAACTCTTCTTGCACTTGGTGCAATTGGAGCATTAACAGTTCATTTTCCTGTTTCGCCTCCTCAATTGCTATATCGTTATTTACTTCAGGCGCCGGAAGGCGTCGCTGTTCTTCTAACTGCTGTTTCAGCTTCTGCCTTTCACGATGGCTACCTTCAAGCTCTTCTTGTACTTGGTGCAACTGTAGTAGCAGTAACTCATTTTCTTTTTTGAGATTTTCTAACGCTTTGCGATCTGTTTCACTGAGATCACGCTCGCAGCGGTGTTGATAGTCTTTCAAAAGCGAAGCCAGTGACACTTCCGCCGTCGAAAATATATTGCCATCTTCATCTGCCTGAGCATCCGGCTCTGCAAGTGGTTGTTGTGCAGCCTTTAGCTCATTAAATAACGGTGCCAACGGTTTCGCGTGCTCCTGCAAAGCTTTGCTAGCCACATAACGGGCTAGTGTAGCAGGTGCGCTGCTTAGCTCTTGGTGATTGGTATGGGCTGGCAATTGGGCAATGGCTGCATCTAAATTAAAATTCAGCCTCTTTGAAAGCTGATGCACTAATGAAGCAGGGTTAGCTTCTGCCTGGCGGGCATTTACCAGTAAGCAGCGTTCGGGATATTTCAGATAGAATGCCAGGAGCCTTTCATGTTCGTCTTGCCACTGTTTTAAATATGCGCGCTCATCTTTAGGGGATTCATCCGCGTCTTCCAATAGGCAGTGGGCCAAGTACTCCTGAGGGTCGGCCGTTAGCAGCAAAAAACGGATTCCTGGTTCAAATTCGGCCCAAAAGTCTAATGCTGCAACACTTTGCGTATCGGCCCATCCCCACTGCGACTGGGACAGGTTGGCTAACAGCAGGTCGCCAGCCAGTTGCTCCCATAAACGACCAGGGCGTTGCCCCTTCTGCAGCAAAGGCACCACGTTATGGTGCCAGTTAGCCATACTAATGGAGGTTTCCCGCTTGATGGGCTGAGCACGTTCAAGGCCGCCTTGAAACAGTAATGTGCTGATACGTTCTAGCGAAGCGCCCATAGCGCCTGTTATACAAAGTGTATTCATAACAAGAATAAATGTTCCAGAGTAATGTTAGGATTGAGGCGTACGTCCATAACCATCTTCAAAACGAACAATATCATCTTCGCCTAGATAGCTACCGGACTGTACTTCAATTAATTGAAGGGGAACCTTGCCTGGATTTTCAAGCCGATGAGTTTCTCCCATGGGAATATACGTTGACTCATTCTCACGAAGTAAAAACTCTTTTTCACCGCAAGTCACTAATGCTGTACCGCTAGCCACTATCCAGTGTTCCGCGCGGTGGTAATGCATTTGCAGTGAAAGACGCTCGCCAGGGTTCACCGTAATACGCTTAACCTGATGGCGCTCACCAAGATCTATACCGCGATAGCAACCCCATGGGCGATGCACTGTTGTATGCAGGTTGTGTTCATCGCGGCCTTCCAGCTTGAGCTGCTCAACCAACTGTTTTACGTCTTGGGCGTTAGTGCGGTCAGCAACCAATACGGCATCGTCAGTCGCAACGACTATAATATTATCCAACCCTGCAACGGCCACCATGGCATGATCTGCATGTATATAGCTGTTATGGGTATCGTGAAGAAGCACATCACCGCGAGTCACATTGCCTTGCGTATCTTTTTCTTCTATTTCCCATAATGCTGACCATGCACCTAGGTCGCTCCAACCCATATCAACCGGTACCACGGCCGCTTGATCGGTTCGCTCCATTACAGCGTAGTCGATTGAATCCGCCGGTGAGGCTGCAAAAGCTTCAGCATCTAAACGGCAAAAGTTGAGATCTTGCTGGCTGCCATCAAGGGCTTTGCTGGCCGCCTCGTGCATAGCAGGTTGGTATTTTTCAAGTGAATCGAGATAAGTACGAGCGCTAAACAGGAAAATGCCGCTGTTCCAAACATACTCCCCTGATTCTAGATACTGCTGTGCTGTGCTTTGGTCGGGCTTCTCTACAAAGCGGGACACACTGTATACACCTGGTACGGCACCCTGCCTTTCATCACCGCGCTGAATGTAGCCATAGCCGGTTTCAGGCCCGTTAGGTGTAATGCCGAATGTCACCAAAGCACCTTGCTGTGCTGCGGCCGCAGCTTTAGCGACAGCTTCATGAAAAGCTTCTTCATCTAAAATTACATGATCAGATGGCATAACCAGCATGAGTGCATCAGGATCATGCTTGCTTAGCCTTAATGCGGCCACCGCAACGGCAGGGGCGGTATTACGGCCTACTGGCTCCAGGATAATATCGCTTGCTTCAATGCCTGTTACTCTCAACTGCTCCGCCACAATAAAGCGATGCTCTTCATTACATACTAAGAGCGGCGCTGCAAACCCTTGCTTTTGTGTACGCTTGGCGGTTGCCTGAAGCATGGTGGTTTCCGTATTACCGTGCAGCGCTAAAAACTGTTTTGGATAGCCCGCACGCGACATTGGCCATAAACGACTACCGGAACCACCAGACAGTATTACGGGGTGAATCATGAGCTTATCCTCATTTCCTTTTCAAATTAAAATTTCAGAATTTATTTTAACTACGAGCTATCTCGTGGAGCCTCTCCCGATAGATCCTTCCACAATACCGGGGGTCAAAACGTGACACAGGGTAGTCATGCTCAGAGTTGCGCGGCGTTGCGACACACTTCTGCATAAGCTTGGCTGCATGCTGTACATCGGGTTCTGCCCACTGTTGGCCTTCACCGTAAAAATAGTCACCGGGCTTCAATGGCACTAATTGGTAATCGACGGTATGCGTAGCGTTGTCAGCGCAATACTCCATATTGCCTGAATAGCCCGTTGCAATTAGGTCTAACCCCAACAGTTGCGCTTCGGCCAAACCACGCCCAAACCCTTCGGAACGGTGTAATGAGACATAACAGTCACAACTTTTATAAAGCGACAACACATCTGGCTTACGGAGTTCGCCGCTTATTAAATACAAGCGGCTATCTTGCTTAAGAAGCTTTTCCAGTGATTTCCAGGCTGGCTTTGCCTTATCCAAATGGCTAACTTTAATCACCAGCCCAACCCGTTTTTCTGGCTGAGATGAAAATGCTTCAAGGAAAGCTTTTACCGTAGCAACAGGATTTTTCCGTGTGAGAGTAGAGTTCATGTCAAAAGAAAACACAAACAGGTAATCCTCTTTTGGCAACTCCCATTTTTGGCGATTAGGGACAACTTCCGATGTATTAATTGCCACGGGTAATGGCATTGGTTTTACGGGTACCGGGGCATTTCTATACGCCTTCGCGGTATAGTGGCTAATTCCCCACAACTCATCTACTAAGTGCCAAGCATGTTGCCACGCAGCAGGCCATGTAGGCAGCTCCCAAGGCCATAACCCAATATTATAATGACCATTCAGCCATCCTAACCCTTTTTCCATTGACATACGGCTCATTTCAATGCCTGTCATACAGAAAATATTAGTATTATAGTCAAAACTTTCGGACATCCAACGCTCTGCGCTGGTGTCTTGTTGGCTCACATTACCGCCAGGCTCCACATTAATAATATTAAAGGGAACCTCTGCACTTTCGAGTGCAGCAGCTAACATGCGAACATCTTCACCAATCCCTAGCTCACCGCGTGCGTAACCAATCAGATTAACACCGAATGGTTTATGGTATTGCCCAGAAGGTTTTTTCTTAGCCTTAGGCAATAAAGACATCACTTTGCTTATATCTGAATAACTAGGCTTATTGTTAGGTAGGCGTTTACGCAACTCACCCGCTAACCAACTAACCTCATTGATCTCAACTGGCAAATAAGCCGCTATACTCCGGCTTATGAACGAGCTTTCAACAGGTTTGAGAGAGGCAGACCGGCTATCACCTTCCTCTTTGTGTACTTTACCCCACGCTTGCTGAATATCTTTCACATTTTGTTGAATACGACGTTCACCATCAGAAGTATTTTTATCTTTCGGTAACCATAATGTTTTTAAAAATGCACTTGCACTTTTGAAATTTTTTTCAAGTGCAGCTTGCTGCCATAAGGGGCAATGCATCAGCCCTAACAACTCTCTACCATCTCGGAAGTACCAACGGGCAGCGCGGTGCCGCATGGTTTTACTAGCTAGCAGCTGACCATTCCAGTATTTGCTGCGCGCAACCCCAGCCAGGTACATGCCGACTGTATAGCTTTCTCCCCATAAACACCCTTTTTGATGAGGCATGTTTATGGGCTGCATAAGCTCAAGATTCCAAGCTTCTATCTCTCTTAACAGTGCATATTGACGCCGCCCTATGTAAGTACACCATGAGAGAAACTCTAAATAAACAGTAGGTTTGGAGTGGTGTAAGGGAAAGCGTTTTTGTAAAGCAGGCCTTAATAACCAAACCACTAACATTCCCACATATATACGGGTAGGCAATGTAAAAGGCAACTCAACGGGCTGACAATATAAATGTTGCTGCTTTTCAAGGCTCACATTAAATTCTTTAGCTGTCACAAGCTCACTCATCTAAATTTTTAAACATAGACAATTATGGACACTCTTCCCACTAGCTTACTTTTTCCTGTCTATATCTTCGTGATAAGCCGCAATGGCATGATTGACATCATCGTACCAAAAAGCCTCGCCTCTCCTTAAATATAGCCCTGCCTGACACAAATCTTTTAGGATACCTTCTGAATGCGACACCATAATTAGGGAGGCCTCTCCTACTTTTGATTCAAATAGGGCTTTTGCTTTGGCTTTAAATGCCCTATCGCCAACGGCTGTAGCTTCATCGGATATATAAACATCAAAATTAAATGATAATGAAAGGCCGAATGAGAGCCGGGACCGCATCCCAGAAGAGTAAGTACGAATAGGCTCATCAAACGCTTCACCTATTTCTGCAAACTCTTGAACGAATTTAATCACTTGTTTTACTTCTGTTGGGCTACATCCCTGAACACGGGCCACAAACTTGGCATTTTGTCGGCCAGTCATGTTGTTTTGCATACCGCCCGCTAATCCTACAGGCCAGGAGACTCTGCTATGGCGAATGACCTCACCGCGCTCGGGGGAGTCCATACCGGCAATGAGGCGCAATAGGGTAGATTTACCTGCGCCGTTGGCACCGATTAACCCAACGCTCACCCCGGTGGGTATTGTCAGGTTGATATCTTTGAGCACCCAGTCGCTACCGTGGTGGTTGTGGTAGCGCTTGTAGAGATTTTTGATTTCGATCATTTGGTAGTGATTGCCGATGGTGTTTCGATGCGGTTTGGTGGCGTTTCAACATTCCGTGTCGTGAAGGGCCACCGCGCGTAATTGCACGCTTTCGAGGTTGGCGGTGTTTCGTAGCGCGGCGTAAGCGGAACGCACCCGCGAAGCACCCCGTGAGGGGTGCCGATGAGGCCAGTGAGATTTGCTTGATCACTGTGGCTTGATCGGGGCGGCTGGCGCCGCCCTTCGCGGGTGCCTCTTTCGCTCGTTGCTCTCGCTCTTTCGTTACGCCGCGCTACGGGGTTCCTGCTGCGCTTCTATGTGTGCTGTGTATTCGTAGCGCGGTGTAAGCGGAGCGTACCCGCGAAGCACCCCGCTAGGGGTGCTGGTGAGGCCAGTGAGATTTGCTTGATCACTGTGGCTTGATCGGGGCGGCTAGGGCCGCCCTTCGCGGGTGCCTCTTTCGCTCGTGACCTCGCTCTTTCGTTACGCCGCGCTACGGGGTGGTGGTTCCATATAGGTAACAGGCATCGGGAAATGATGAGCCGTTAGTCATTACTTAGCTGCCAGCCGCATATGGATAATTTTTTGATAATAAGCGCTTAACTGTCTCTTTTTCTGCCTTAATGCATCGATTTCGGATCTCGTCAGCGGTTCTGAAGCCGACGAGATAACTTGATTCGTTGGCGGTGAGGGCTGAGATGTGTATTCCGAAGATATTTTTGATTTCATCAGAGAAACGCTCCTCCAATAGCTGAGTATGTTTTTTTAAGGCTCGAAACTCCTTCGAACGACCTGCATTTACTAACAGAACCGTCCCAATAACGTATCCACCATTCATTAACAAATAATTAGCCAGCTCAGCTAACGTGCTACCCATACTAGTGACGTCATCTACTAATATATAACGACCACCATGCTGAACAGTTCCCTCGAATGAGGGTCTTGCAATGAGTCTTTCCATAGGGTCAGCCCCAGTATGAAACACTTTTTGCATTTGAACGATATCTGTTTCACTAACACCATCTAGCACCTCTGCGCACATCAGCGAGAGGATCAGAGGTAAAGCATTATCACCTGAAGCCTCTTGAGCGTAGGGCGATACAAAAATACTTCCTTCAGGAAATTCATTTTCAAGAGAGAACAGAAACTCAAGAGCCAAATCACCCACAAGTTGTAAAGCAGCTTCTGCATCTCCTGACTTGGCATCTCTATAGGCAGCATGCTGCTTTATATCTTCATCACTCGTGAAACAATGAAAATGTTTGGTTTCTTTTGGAAATGCATACACTCTATCCATTGCATTGTCTCAAAATGTGCAGCTGATCGATCTCCGTAACATACTTGGCCTGTTGATTAGCCATTATGAACCTTCACTTCTTTCCCTTTCCGAGCGTACATCGCTTCCAGCTCACGTTTGAGTGCGCTGCGGGCGGTTTGTTCGCCGTGCACCAGGTGGATGGTGTGGGGCCAGCGACGCATGCGTTTGACGAAGTTGAGCAGGTCTTTCTGGTCGGCGTGGGCGGAGTAGCCGCTGATGCTGGAAACGCCCGCTTTTATATCAAACCGCTCGCCGTCGATGTTTACCCAGCCGCCTTGTGGGCCGTATTGCTGAATATCCCGCCCTAGGGTGCCTGCGCCTTGGTAGCCTACGAATAGTACTTGGTGGCGTTCATCGCCGAGCATGGCTTTGAGGTAGTTCATAATGCGCCCGCCTGCGCACATGCCGCTGGCGGCGATGACCACCGCTGGGCGGCCTGTGCTGGCCAGGTAGCTGACCGTTCGCTCGTGGGCTTCGTGGCTGTCTACGGTGTAGAGGTTGGCGAAGTTGAGCGGGTGGCGGCCACTGCGCAGGCGGCGTTGGGCTTCGTCGTCCCAGTAGGGTTTCAGCTCGCGGTATACCTGGGTGAAGCGGGCGGCCAGCGGTGAATCGACAATGATTTCTAGCGCTTGCCACTGGCTTTTGGGGAGGCCGCGTTTGGCGTTGCGCTCGGCTTCATAAATGATGCCTTCCAGCTCGTAGAGTAGCTCTTGTGTGCGGCCGATGCTGAAGGCGGGCACCATGACCGTGCCGCCGTTAGTGAGCGCTTGCTCGATGGCCTGTTTCAGCGTGGCGCGGCGCTGGCGGCGGTCAGGGTGCTGGCGGTCGCCGTAGGTGCTTTCGAGTACTAGCTGTTCACAGCCGTAGGGAGATTTAGGTGCGGGGAGTAACGGTGCGTAGGGAGCGCCCAGGTCGCCGCTGAAGACGACCCGTTCCTTTTCGCCGCTGGGGTGCTGGTGAGCCACTTCCACGTAGCTGGAGCCCAGTATGTGCCCTGCCCGCTTGAGCTTCACTCGGGTGGTGATGCTGCCTTGTTCGGATTTTCCGACCACGGTGTGCCATTTGCCGTAGGGCACGCTGACGATTTGGCTTTCTAGCTGTTGCTGGAAACGCTCGATGAGCTGGGCGTTGCGGGTGAAGCCGATTTTTAGAGCGTCTTCAATCACTAGGGGCAGCAGTTTGGCCGAGGGAATGGAGCAGATGATTGGCCCTTTGAACCCCGCCGCCAGCAGGTAGGGCAAGCGGCCTACATGGTCAATGTGTACGTGGGTGATGACCAGCGCTTTGACCGTGCTGATATCGAATTCAATTTGTAGCTGATCGAAGGTGTCTTCTGTTGCGTCTTCGCCTTGGAATAGCCCGCAGTCGATCAGCAGTGAGTGTTCGCTATCGAGGGTGAGCTGGTGGCAGCTTCCGGTGACGCCTTTGGCTCCGCCGTGGTGTGTGATGTTGAGCATTGAATTCCTTTTCGTGCTTTCTCTTAGCAGTATGGCATTTTGGCGTTTGGTGGCGTGATCGGGGCGGCTGGCGCCGCCTTCGCGGGTGCCTCTTTCGCTCGCTGCTCTCGCTCTTTCGTTACGCCGCGCTACGGGGTGATAGCACCCTTCACCCTTCACCACTCACTACTCACTTGCTGTGGGAGGCCAATTCATTGGGCGATGGCTTGAGCGAGCTAGGTGCGGTGGGTGCCTCTTTCGCTCGTTGCTCTCGCTCTTTCGTTACGCCGCGTTACGGGGTTGGTGCCGCCATTCGAGGTGTTGACGCGGTTGCTCGTTATGGCGCGAAACGAGGATGGTGCCACGCCTCATAACGTTGGCGGTGTTCCCGTAGCGCGGTGTAAGCGGAGCGCTCCCGCGAAGCACCCCGTGAGGGGTGCTGGTGATGGCGTGAATGTCAGCGGTTACTGAATAGGTTCGATCAGGGCTTCCAATGTGTTGGCACTCAATATGCCTTCCATCCATTTTTCCAGCTGCTCTATGGAAGCCGCCTCAATTTGGGTATCGGCCCATGACGGTAACTCGCCAAACTTCAGCATGAGCAGCTTTCGCAGCATATTTTGTGCTTCATGCTGACGGCCCTGTTGCATGCCCTGTTGCATGCCCTGTTGCATGCCCTGTTGCATGCCCTGTTGCATGCCTTGCTGCATGCCTTGCTGAATACCTTCCGTACGAAGACGCTCTGCTAAACCAGCCATTTTGCTTTCCTCCTGAGGATAGCGCCTTTGGTAGGCTTGTCTTTCATCTGTGCTTAAATCGCTGTAGATATCGACAAAGTCTATGTATTTGAGTTGCTTTTCAATGCTTGGTTCCAGCGAAAACAGACCTTGTATGGCATTGGCGTATACATCGATTTTATCTTTCTCTGCCCATGCCATATTCGGTAAATTCAGGCGCGCCACGATATTTTGGCTACTAAAATACTGATTGGCCGGCAATTTATTTAAATGTGTATGTAAATAGTGAAACTGTAGGTAGCTATGGCGTTCACTTCGAATATGCAGGCTTTCTGCCACTTTTTTATTAGAATTCAAAAAAATCACCACCGGTACCACTCGTTCTGTATCGAATAGCTCACTCAGGTGCAGTGTGTAGTGCGCCAGCCTGTGGATCGAGAAACGGCCGGGATCCGTTTCTTCTTCTAGCGTGAACAGTAGCGCTTCGCGTTGCCCATTTGGCCACTCTACCAGCAACGGTACGTCTAGCTCATGAAATCTGTCACCCAGGCGCTCTTTTAATTGCTCCTGGCGAATAGGAGTGACTTTGACGCTAGGCAGTAAATCTCCAGCCTCTTCTGATGCAAAGAAAGCGAGGGCTTCGCGAGGATAGTCCAAAATCAGGTTTTTGAAATTTTGATCGTGGCTTGTACGGTTCGCCATGGCTTTTCCTTGCTGTAGCTCAGTCGGGGCGGCTAGCGCCGACCGTCGCGCCGGGCCGCGGGTGCTCGCCCATGAGTATCGTTGGCGATGCATCCGTAGCGCGGCGTAAGCGGAGCGCACCCGCGAAGCACCCCGCTAAGGGTGCCGATTATGCCAACGGGGTTTGATTAATCGCCGTGGCTCAATCGGGGCGGCTGGTGCCGCCTCCGCGGGTGCCTCTTTCGCTCGTTGCTCTCGCTCTTTCGTTACGCCGCGCTACGGGTTTGGTGCCGCCATTCGAGGTGTTGACGCGATTGATCGTTATGACGCGATACGAGATCTCTGCAAGCTTCTTAACGTTGGCGGTGTTTACGTAGCGCGGCGTAACGAAAGAGCGAGAGCAA
>Ga0208315_1000465_pt1 | contig 29600 bp, 25 predicted proteins | sample MalvireepMed_215_FD_184239 | JGI IMG/M metagenome (GOLD analysis project Ga0208315, IMG submission 184239) | Marine viral communities from the Global Malaspina Expedition - Malaspina viral metaG DeepMed_215 (SPAdes) (version 2) | ecosystem: Environmental > Aquatic > Marine > Oceanic | place... | reverse complement strand
TCGTGTAAGTATGCGAAGGCGTTACGGTGGTTTCGTTAGCTGAATTGCTCAGTGCGTGGATTCCCAAAAACTTCAGTGTTTCGTCGCCGCTTGCCATTGGAACTCCTTATGACATCGCCAGGATGAAGCCGATATTCTTACCACCAGCAGCAGCTAGTACACCACTGGTTGCTGTGAGATTCGCTCCTGCGATAGCCGACACAAAGTCAGCAATGGATTCTTTTGTGCTTGCATTGCTGCCGTCTGCATCGATAATGGCGATGCTGTCGTTAGCCACATTTACAGCGGCGGCTGACAGGTCGTTTAAATTAACTGCTACGGTTATAGCTGCGCTTTCGGAGCCGCTATTAGCTATGGTAGTCCCGCCGTTCGTAGCATTAGCAACTGTTGCAGCGTAGTTACCTGTGGTGTGGGTGCCTAAAGTAATTAGGTTGTTCAGTGTGGTTGCGCCTGTGCCGCCTTGGGCTACTGCTACTGTAGTCCCTTCCCATACACCAGTAGCGATAGTTCCTACCGCTGTGATATTTGTCTGGGATGCTGTCTGTAGCGTGCCTGCTAACTGGGTCGCAGTTAGTCGCCCAGTACTTGGGTTGTATGTCAGGTCCCCATCCATCTCTAGACCGTGATTGCCTGTGCTGCTGCCAGCGTCAGCTACGAATGCAACCAGGTTACTTTCATCAGTGCTTTCGTTATCGGTGACTGTTACCGTTGTACCAACAGCACTGCCACCGCTATTGCTGGCAGCATGTGCGTGGTTGGCGTTAGCCCAACTGGTCGAACCGATGGTGGGCGAAGCAGTCCACGCTGGCACACCGGATGATAACTCTAGGACATTGCCGTTACTTGCCACTCCGAGCCGCGCCAGGGCCGTAGTGGACGAGGCGTACAGAATATCGCCAGCAGCCTGCGAGTCAAAGACGTGACCCGTGCCGTCCGATGCGATAAACTCGGCTTGGGTCAGACTAACACCCGGGTCCTTGTGCTTGAACTCATTAGCCATCAGTGATACCCCACCGTCAATGTGACATTGGTGCCGGGAATGTCAGCGTATATGGCTGTCCCAAAAACCAAAGCTCCCTCGTTCTCGGAACCGAAACGAAGGAACGTCATGCTGTTTGCGGGGGCCACACCGCTTACTAGGTCAGTGCCACCATCGTCGGTGCTGTCGTTAAGCTGCCAAGCCCCGCCCGTGGCAGCGGCAGAGACAAGGACCCAATAAACCTTGCCTGGTGCAGCACTTACCTGACCATCAGAAGTCAGGATAGTGGTATCAACTGTGTTGTGAGCCATGTCGCTTCTCCCATCGCTGGTGCTTCTTGCCCCGGCGATGCTGGTTTAAGTACGGCGTTCTGATTCTTTGTCCACATCCGCAGTCGGCGTGGGTGGGGGCCATGGCGGGGCCGTAGTCAACGGCTCGGGCTGTGACCGTGGCTTCCGTTGCCTGCGAGGTGGCTCTGCTATTGATGGCGAGTTCGATAAGGCCGCGCTGGAACTCACGTTCTTCTTCGCGGTCCCTCCGTTCTTCTTCGCGGTCGTTTCTGGCGCGTTCGTCTTGGATGGTTTGCCATTCCATTCGGTGTCGGACTTGGACGTGCCGGGTGACTTGGTACTGAGAAGTAAGATTATTTTTAGGGCAAAGCGCAAAACCCCAGCTATCATAAAGACTCCTTTCTGGGTCGTCAGGGTGAAGTAGGCACTTGAGCTTGCCCGCCACGGGTTCAAACTCTGGTTTAACCGTAGTGAAATAACGGGTATTATCAGCACGCAATTTCTGCAGTTGCTGTTCAAGCATATTGCGGTTAATGACAGACCTGCTACCAGTCTGCGTATCATACACATAGACGTAGCCAGCTGATTCCAGTGACGTTACCTCGATATCCACGGGAAAGGCATCCGACGCCGAGTGGATTACCTGGCGTCTGTCAAAACTGCCGGGTTCTTCAGCTGTTTGCGCTTCTTCCATAAGCTCGATAACCATTTTCTCATTTGTCATAGCCCCTTCTCCTTAGCTACTGTTACCAGCTTATCTAAGTGGTCATGGTATTCGCCCGTGATATTTCTAGTTGGTATATCTGGTCTAACCGTAGGGCCAAGCCGGACAATCTCCGCGATTTCCCGTAGTTCACCCACACTGTGGACGACTTCGATGCGGCGGGTGCTTGCGTCCCACACCCCGCCGGGGATGCGGAAGGCGTCGGCGGTGAAGTTATCCCGTGCCCCTAAATCCTCGCGGTACTCAGCTAGGCGGTCATCACGTAAGACGGATATTATCTGATACCTTCGCCACCCCTTACTGTCTGGGGCTTGCAGGTTTACTTCGGTTAAGTTAAACGCTGGTTCATCTAGATGAATCTCTATAGCTGCTGCAATGAGTTTGCTCATGCTATGTCCATGCAGGGATGTACATGACTACGCCGCTGTTGTCTGTGACCGTGAGCCACTTGCTGATGGTGGCGGTGCCAACACCAGAAGGGGCTACGTTGGATATCGTGACAGTACCCGAGGCATTGGCCGTCCACTGGGCACTGTCGTTAAGCGTCACCGTCCCGTCTACCGTGAGTCCGTTTACGATAGACAGGCTTGGTGTCACGTTGTTATATCTAGCTACGACAGTACCATCCACAGTTACTTCTAACCGTGAAGTGCCACTGTCGTAGCGGAACCCTCTACGAGTGGTCACCTAGCTTTACCTAGGCAGTCCAGTCGCGGTTGGCCTCTACCATCAGGTAGTCAACGTGCATGAGTTCTATTGCCGCTGTTTTAGCATCAAGAGCAAGAATCAACGATAGGTCAACGCTTGTAGAAACTGCTCCAGTCACTGTTCTTATCAGAACCCCATCGATGAAGTAACTAACTGTTCCGTTAGGGAATAACTCCAGACGAAGTACCTGCCACTCACCAGCAACCGCATCATCATCTGCGTCTAGTTCCGTTGAATCGGTTTCGCCAGTGGTGGTTCCGCCGTTATAGACGGTGTGCCAGTCCTCATCGTCAGTCAGTTCTGCTGAGAGATAGAACCCACATATGTCTGAAGCTGTCAACGTCAAGGTAGTGGTCGCGCCAGTAAGGATATGAGTTTCTACACTCAAATCTTCAGGGTCAATATCGCTGAACCCGAAGAAGACCTCTTTGGTGTCAAGGTCTACAAACCGCACGCGAGTCTCCGCCACGATTGTTCCCATTAGCCCTACATCGAAAGCTATGGGCGTACCTATCAGAATCGTGTGGTTGACTTCGTCTGTAGTGGTCATCACGCCGACCCCACTGATTGCATCAGCTTGTAGACTGGGTATACCTGAATCTACTTCTGCGCAACCGCGCCCAGCCACAGTGAATTGACCGAGGGGTCTACTCTCTTCAACCCTAGCGATGTCGTCTTCTGCAAAGAAATCTTCAAAGAGACTAATTCTGCCAACACCTGATTGAGCCATTTTATTCTCCTGCTTGTTTGAGCTGTAGCTCTAAATTTCGTATGCGCTCCCTATAGGGGGCCACTGCCAGGAATATGCTATCCCTGGGGACGGCGGCCAGGTTCTCTAACCGCACATCCGCAGGTTGACCATTCAGATTGTGTACGACCCACCCTTTAGGTATGGGGCCGTGGGCCTCAGACCAGATGGTCCGTCGCAGGTTCACTAGGAAGTGGGAACCGAAGCGTCGGAGTAAACTTCAAACAGCCAGTTGCCTGCGGAACGCTCCCCGTAGGCGTATTCGTCGTACAGGTAGACCACGCTGGCTCCAGCACCTATGTCTTCTCGGCGCGTCGAAGCGGTACGAGGGGAACGCCCTTGTACCAGAACGATTGCTTCTTGAGCGAAGACGCCGCCCTTGGCATCATTGCCACTGTCGATGGTGATATTGCCGTCTTCAAAGACCTCGACCCCCGCAATCTTGCCACGGAAGCCTTCTTGGAATACACGGGCAGTAAGCCCGTCTGTGACTTCACCGCCGTCGCCAGCGGTAGCCGTACCAATGCTGGCAGTCAGTTCGTCGTAAAGGTCTTTAATCTGGAAGCCGTGGAGAACACACCGATACGGTGGGTTACCAGGCTCAGTGGCGTTGCTGCTGATGCGGTAAGCCGCCGCAGCTATGACACCGGCAGCCAGTGTAGTTCCTGCACCAGAAAGTTCAGTGGTGGCACCGTCAAGGACGGTGATGCCGTCTTCATCCTTCTTGCGCTGGATGGCGTTCTGGGCCAAGCTGCCCAGTTGGGCATAAGCCTTTGCGTTGATACGAGCAGCTACCCGGTCGGTTATCAGGGTTTGAATACCAGTGACCGTTGGGGTAATGCTGATAGCCGTATCGGACATCTGTTGGGGGTTATCCAAGATGGTAGTCTCGGTGATGGTCTGGGCATTAAGCTGGGCCATCGACATCTCACGCCAAGCTGTGCCAGTCCCTTCTTCAAGGGTTACCTTGTCTACCAAGTTGGGCATGACGCCTTCATACTCGCGGACCTGCCTTGCGGAAGCCGCTACGGTATCAAGGCTGTCGGCTAGTGACTGTGTAATAGTGTCGCCAGCAGCCATATCTATTACCTCGCGTTGTTAATTCGGCGTGCCCGTTTGTGGTCTTCAGACGTAGGATTAGCCATGTTGCGATAGGTCTGGGTAAACCAGGTCCAATCGTCCTGCGCCGCGCCACCACCCCGGGCTGGGCCGGTGTCCAAATCGTATATGCCAGCTTCTTCCAAGCGTTGGTTAGCCATCTTGCGCTCTTCATCCCTCACGGTATCGTTAGTCTGCTTAGCCTGCGTCCGTTCAGCTTGTCTGGTTACCTCATGGGCTTGGACCAACGTGCTATACAACCCCGCAAGGCTGTGCTTCTTATTGGCGTCCACCCACTTGGCACGTACTTCCTCCAACTCCGGGGCGTTGTACAGGTCTAGGATAGTATTACCATCCGAGTCCAGCGTTGCCTGTCGTAGTTGCTGGGTAAGCACGTCATATTGAGTCTGGTAGGCGCGACTACGCTGTGTATTCTGGGACTGCGCTTGTATCTGATTGAGTTGGTTTGGTAGGTTCCCGGTATCACCGGCTGCAAGTGCTTTGATTAGGGCTGCGTTCGATTGCTCCATGGCAATGATACGGTCGCCTATACCAGCTATTGCAGAATCTTGGTCATCCCGTTTCCTACTTCTCCCCTGTTCAGTCTTGAGTTCTTGCTGCAACTGTGCCAGGGTAGCCGCCGTGGTTTCAGCCTGGGCTTTCCAATCGGGTTCGGGTTCGGGTTCGGCCTCATTCTCGACTGCTTCGGGCTGTGGGGTATCAGGTGCCTGAGTTGCCACATCCTGTTCAGCCTGTTGCTCCTCTGCCATGTATCCTCCGTGAGTCGCCGAGTAGGGTCGTCACATGACCATGAAAGCACTGAATAACTTAAAAGTCAACTCATTATGGTGTTTGCGAGAATGGATTACCTGTTTTTACTGGCCCTTGCGCCTGTAACACACGGAATGGGTTTGCGTCCTGTTCTTGCTCAGGGCCTCCCCGGAATGGATTTAAGTCTTGTGTTTGTCCTGGCCCTCCCAAAGTGCTAGGCGAAGTCTGGCCCGTCGGCAAGACGGGGCGCAATCGCGGCACGTCCAGGTTGAGCATCAGTTCGTTGTATTCCTCTAAAAGGGCGATGCCCTGGGGCGTAATTGGGTCTGTCTCGTATCCCCATTTCACCTTTAGTACCTCAAGTGTACCACCTTTGTAGCCATGCTCTTTGGTGTTGTGGTCTTCTATCCATTGGTTCTCCCTAAGAGCCAACACGCGCAGCATGTTGCGGTAGCTTGGCAACTGCGACATTTGATTTTTGTACGTGTCGGAGGCATTGGAATATTCCTCATACATCCGCTCGTACTCTGCCTGTATCGCAGGTGTATCAGAGAAATCAGTTATCCAGGTATCACGAAGGTCCCACAGTTCTCTAAGCGCGCGCTTGTCCCTGATTAGCTCGTCGCCTTTCTCGGTGTGCCATCTGCTAGTATTTATATCGACGTATTTTTTCTGTGTCTGAGTCCACGAAGCAGCCAATTCGTCCATCTCGCGCTCCACTTCAACCCAGTTCATGGAGCCGTCTCCGCGAGTGTTCCGTCCGTAGACTAAGTGATACTCCATCATGGCGCGCTTGTTCGGGTCTTTCTCGTCTTCTGGTTTCTGAACATCTTGGAACAAGTCGTAACGCTCATTTACTTCTTGCCGTTTAGTCCACTTTTGTAGTCGCAAAATATTAAAGCGTCGCCGATATTCACTGCCATCGACTACGTTATCGTTGGCGGCCTGTTCGGGGTTGTACAGTGCTTTATTGAGGAGCCTTTCTTTCACTATCATTGCTTTGTGGTCTTCCCACATCTCCCGGGAAGCCTCGCCGTAATCCCCTGGCCTGGAGGTAATTGCGGCCTCGTACAAGTCCGGGTGTTCGTCCTGCATCCATTCCCGTTCAGCTGGCATGGCGTCTGCCCAGCTTGGACCATGGGCGCGGTCCCATATATCTCCAGAAAGAAGGTCAGGCAGGGCCTTCGCTAACCCTTCCTTCCATGATAGGTCACGCCTGGTAATGCTGACTGGATAGTCATCCTCCTTAGGCCGTACTTCTTCCCGCATGAGGGCCATATCATTAGTTGGGTCCTGGTGATAGTTCTGATACAGTAAGTCCAACTGTTGATATGGGTTTGCCCTGGTAATAAGTCCCATTATCTCAGCTGTGACTTCCCACCGGCCATCGCTAAGACCCCTAAATATTTCGCTGGGGGCGATAGGTATGGCGACCTCGCCAGCCGCAGCTACGACACCCCGTGGCGTTGCCTCTATCCTCTCTCCCTCAAACGTGCGTGCGCCCGCCGGATTAGCCAATACGTCAGCCGTGATACCCATTGTTCTAAACGGCAGACCGGCGCGGCTCTGCAAGAACATCTTGGCTTCATTCATGGCCTTCCCTGCCTCGCCCTGTGCGAAGGCGTCGCCCATTCTGGCAACTGTTCTCATGTAGCTATAGAACGGGCCGAAGGTATTCATGTAGCCCTTGCCCACAGGGAATTGCAGCCAGTCCACTGCGTATGGGTCCGTGACATTAGGTGGCCTGCCAGTCTTGGCATAGTGGATAGCGGTGGTGATGCCCAGGCCAGCTGCCATAAGCCGAGTTAGGGCCGCCCGTGCCCGCCAAGCTCCTTGGCTGGTTGTATCTAATGGATTCAGGGCCATCCCTACTAGGCCAAGATTGGCACGGAAGAAACGGGCAGCGAACAGGGTTAATGCCTCTATGGTCTGCTGGTCTGACCTGATGCCAAGGATGGCGTAGTTCTCTGTGCCTAGTGTCCTGCGGATTGCTTTGCCTAAATCTACCAGGGCATCCCTAGATTCTTGATTGTTGATAAACGCTCCGAAAGGCGTATCCGCCGGGGCTACGATGCTCTTGCGGGCAACCTTATACATCTCGGTCTGCGCTGCGACGATGTACCATTCAAAGGAACGGTTGAAACGGGTCAATACATCACCAAGGAATGGAATCTTAGTCGGGTATGACGCTAGTCCCGTCTGCTCAAATAGGAACTCCGTTGGCCGCATGATGGCGGCATTGTTCATCCCCTCATCCATTACCGTCCAGTTCTTCTCGTAGTATGCCCTCGGTTCACGGACAAAAGCTGCCCATGACTCCATAGTTGCGCGTAGCCATACCTTTGGTCTGTAAAAGAAGATAGTGTTGCCCTGGATATAGCTGACGGCAAGGTCCACATTGGTCATCATGGAACGCGCCAGTTGTGTGGCTTCCCTCGTCCACCGTGCGCCGACGCCACCAAACAATCCCGGTGGACGACTGTTCTGTATTTCGGGGATATGCACCAGATTAAGTATAGACTTGACCACATCCTCCGGTCCCGACTTGCCCAATATGAAGGCTTCTTTCAGTGCGGCCTTGCTGATACCTCTGACTATCTGCCCGGTCATCAATGCCTTATGCAAGGCGGTGACGTAATCGGCCTCAGCCTTGCGGAGTGCAAGTAACACATTAGGGTCATAGCTGATAGCAGCGTCGGCGGCTTCCGTAGCTCTTATGTGAGCCTTATACGCCGTGCCAGCTTCTTTACGGATGGCATTTGTTTCCTTTAGTGACTCTAAAATCTCTGGATGCCCTGAAAGCAATCTTCGGAACTTGGCGGGCGCGAAGAGTTTCCGTCCAGTGGCGTTAGGCAGGCCGACATCTATATCGGTCAGGTTTAGAATCTCCTTCCGCGTGTGGGTATTGGCTATGGTTTCCACGCCCGCTTGCAACCTGGCTATCAGGCGTAAAGCTGGGTGGGTTTCGTAGACAAGTCCCAGCTTTTCAGCCTGGTTCATGTGCTCGATGCCACGCCTGTTGGTGTAACCCATCTGGGTTCCCTTGAATTGGGTGCGCACCAAATCATCTACTTCCCATTTGTTCTTTTTATACAGGATGCGGTGCCAGTACGCCTCTTCAATCCCTACCACGTCCACGCCAGCATCTCGGGCAATAAGAAGCAGTTGTTCTTGCATTTGCTGACCAGCATCAAGAAGTCGTTGCTGCTCAAAGGTCAGCGCGTACATCGGAGCATGTCCTTCCTTGACCCTATCAATGTCTTCTAAGATGTCATCAAGCGTCCCACTCAGTCGGTAGTTTTTCACCTTTGTCGCGAGGTTGCCCCCATCTGTGAACTGGACCTTAGTGGCCCGCCAAGTCCCACGGATAGTGCCTGCGGCTCGCTGTAAAAGGTTAAGGTCTTGCTCCCTAAATCCAAAGGCGTCCTGTGTCTGTTTCCACCAGGCCGTAACGATGGACTTTATACGGGCGAACTCAATATCTTTATGCAACTGATTGCTATGCCCAAGCATGGCAATTCGGCTGTCCCGTTCCATGGCAACCCGGTTCCACAAACCAGCAAACTTCCTAAATGCCCCCGCTACCCTTGTGCCGGGCCTGCCCCGAAGCCACTTGCCCCTGCTTTCAGGGCCAAACAGTTTATTGTGACTGAGCCAAGTCTTCATAACGTAGAAAGGGTTTGCCGGGTCGGGAGTTTCGTCAGGGTTTATCATCCCTGCCCGCTCCTCGGGCGTGAGCATGCCTGCCGCTTGGGCCTCCTTGTATAAATCAGCCCCAGTCCTGGGCATGCCGTCGTCGCCCGGGACGCTAACCGCGTTGTTCTGAGGTGCGCCGTCGGTAGTGGTAGGCCCGATGTCTGGGTCTGCCCTGGTAGGGCCTGGAACACTATCACTGATGCCGTCGGCAATATCGTCGGTTACTGTCGTATCGCCTATAGACAGGTAGGCCGCATCATCAAAATCAGCAGAGGTGATAACTCGGTTTTTATGATATATAGGACGGCCCGCCATCTCAATATCGTGCAAATGTGGGTAGAAGGCAGCTAAATCACTGAGTATCTTCTTCATCGGTTCACCGCGTAGCATGCCAGGCCCACCGCCACTGACGGTTGGGTAGAAGTGAACTATCTGCCCCATGCTGCCGCCTTTAGGCTTTAGCATCTCAATGACGGCCACAGTCTCGGGGCCTTCTATTGTATCTTCTATGACCCCGAAGATGTCGTGGCCTTCAAAATACTCGGGCATGTGCGTTGGTGGCGATATGCGTTCAAGGCGAACAGCCCCTTCAATAACTCGGTCAGTAGGCAACTGACTGCCTAGCTCATCTAGGTTTTGTACTTCATGAGGAAAGTCGGCCAAGTAATGCGATAGCAAACGCCTTGACTCGGTGGCGGAAAGATTGCTTACTGGAAAAGCTGGCTCATCACGAATAATAAGCCCCGGCGGTATGTCTGGCTCGACAAACGCCTTCCATGATTCCTCGGCAGCAAGGCCAATGCCCCTGCCTGTTTTAGCCCATTTATTAGTTAAAGTGGCAGCCGCATCACGTACCTGACCCCTTGTGGCACTGCGTTCCAGAATAATATAGTCAGCATCTTCTGGGCTTATCTGGCCAAGCTCGGTCAATAGTCGCCGGGTATCTCGGTTTAGAATAAGTGTCACACGCCGTCCACCAGTATATGCCATAGACACGACTATGATTTGTTGCTGGTTACCAGGAAGCGCATCGACCTGGCGATAGTTTTGATGTCGCATTGACTCCACAATATCGACAGGTTCTATCGGAATATCCAGCTTACTTAATTGGTCTTCCAGAAGTTGCTGTTCATTTCTTAATCTAGCTAATAAGGCTTTGCGTGCCCCTCCGGCCATACGCGGGCCTTTACGAGTTTCTACATCTGTTATTCTCTGTTGCAGTGTAGCTAACTGGGATTCAAGGTCCTGTCTATAAAGCCGTAAAGGTCTAGGAACAACAGGCTCAGAAGGATAGAACGGGTCATAGGCTTCTAGGAACTCGTCAATGGTCGGGCGCACGACCGGGCCTCTGACATTCCCAGGCCCAGGTACTCCGGGTCTAGCCCACTGTTCCCATGTGGCATCAACATACCCAACTTCAGGACGGCCCATGCGTCCTGGCGGGGCAAAAGTCAGCGGTCCAGTTCTCCCTGTGACAGATGGTATCTTTGGCTCGCGCATTAACCGAATGAAGTCGTCAATAGTGCCAGTAGCAAAACGTCCTGCGAATTGCCCTGTTTCTCTTCGTAGCAAGGTACGCAGCAAGTCCATAGCTAATTTGCTGCCTTGTCTTGCAGGTCCAACAAGTAAGAAGGGGTCAACGAGACTCACAGCAAACTGCTGCAACAACGGGCGTTCTCGGAACGCTTTTATGTACTCGCTTTCAACGTCCACAAACTTATCAGGATGAGTAAGAAGGTCAAATAAGGCCACGTCAAATTCACCCTTACGCAAATCAGACGAAAGGGTCTGCCACCCAGCTTCGGAGAAAGCGTCTAACGGCCTTGTTGCAGCTTCTATCCCCTTCATTAGGGCGGCCATAGCCCGCTCGGGGTCGATTAGGTCATCCTTGGTGCCGAACCGGGGCTTGGGTTCTACGCCAGGCATGAAGGGGGCGATGGGCAAATCGCCAGGACCAAACATTCCTTGGCCCAATCTAGCTATGGTCGCCTTGGACTTCTCTTGAGGCGACAACAAGCTCCATTCGAACTCGCGTTCACTTAACTGTGCTGCTGTCACATCCGCGCCCGGGGAAGGACGTAATCCGGCCCAAGGTTCAGGGCCAAACGGGCCTGCGTACTCTTCGTACATGCCCGGTGGGAAATCTTCTATCATTTCCCACGGCACACGGGCTGCTGACTCTCCGCCGCCTATGAATCCAGTTAAACCAGGCTGCCACAGCTGCCCTGCGGCTGCGCCTTCGGGAACAAAGGGACCCGCTATGTCACCTAATGGACCCTCCATATACTGACTGGTTAGTTCAGGAGGTAACTGTGCTGGGTCAAGGTCAAACTGTTCAAATTCTGGAATATCGCCAGCGGTAGGTTCCATGAGTTTATGGAAGGTGCGTGCCCGTTTCTGTGCCGGGGTTTCAACAGGCACTTCGTTGCGCCGTGCCCCTGGCCAGAAACGTTCTGCGCCTGTAGTTGGAAGTCTAGGACTTGTCATTATTCACATCGTCCCGAAATAAACCACGTTCTTTGCTGTAGAAAGTTACCTGACTCACGTCGCAACGGCTACAGTCCCGCCTTCCCCATTCTTGTGGGTGCTTATGCCAGGAATGACCGAGCCACCTGCACAGTGCTTTAAGTAGTGCCATACCTCGTTCTCCCAGTTTGCCTCGGGGCGAAGCGTGCCTGTCTCGTTCCACCCTGACCCATAGGCACAGCGGAACGGAACTCACGCTCAAACGCTTTCTCAGGTATGCCAGCCAAACGACCAAGTTCCTGATAGACTTCCATCTCTTCAGGAAGCAGATTACTTATGGCCTGCGCGGAAGGCACCCGCATACCGGCGGGACGGAACAACGAACGGGGCCGACGGGTAGGTCTGCCTGTCAGTAGTTCAGTAACCCCTGCCGGGTAGACCTGCGCTCCTTCTGGCAAATCAACCAGTTCCGGTCCTTCTTCACCCACCATAGCCATGCCACCCTCGGAGTAACCGCCGAACTGGAAGGCATCAAAAAGAGGGTTCCAGTTTGGTGTTGGTGCCCATTCTGTCGGTGCGGGTGGAGTTGGCACGCGTGGCGGCGTGGGGCTGGGCAGGGGTATTATCTCAGGCATAGTCGTAGGCATGGGTGCTGGTGCGAGTACGGGTGCGTCAACCACATCATAATAAGACGGCATGGGCGTGGGGATAGGCGCAGGAGTGCTTGGTGTGGGCGTTGGTACGGGTGTTGGTGCGACATAAGGCACTATATCTGCCGCTGCCCCATAAGCCTCAACTGGTTCAGGTTCAAAAGCTCCAGCTCTTGTTGCCAAGGCGGCATCTATTGCCAAGGCGTCAGACACGGAAAGGTTACCAGTGTCAAGAGCAGCGATGACAGCAGCCCTAGCATCAGGAAATGATTCCCCTATTCTTATAGTTCTAGTGGGTGCTAAGAGTGGCAGCACATCCGGCTCTTGAGGAAAAAACTCGTCCATACGGGCTTGCTGTTCTTCTAGTGCACTCGTTCGAGCTTGAATCCTTTCCGCCGCTGCCTGTTCAACTAGTGTGGATTCTGGCTCTGCTATGTCGAGCCTGTCTTCGCCAACGTCTATTGCACCGGCAAAAGCCTCAACTGGTTCAGGAGGAACACCGTATAGGGCTGCTCTTTCCGCTGCCCCATCAATATCGGCGTGCCAGGGCCAAGGAATGTCAGCGTCAGGTATGCCTGCCCAGCCTTCGGCAGCGGATGTGCCAAGAAAGCCTGGTCCTTCTGGCAGTGGGGGTTGCAGGCCAATAGCAGCCAGCATAGCAAAGTCGTTTGACGCGCCTACCCGTTCAGCTTCCAGTTGAGCAGCCTCAGCTTCCAGTCGGGCAGCCCTAGCTTCTTGGGCAGCACGGAGAACCTCTGGGTCTTCAAAGCCAAGGCCGCCTTGCCATTGGTAAATATCTCCAAAGTCGTCGGGGTCGTATGCGCGGTATTCGCTAGATTGGCCGCCTACTTCTTCAGATATTTCTTCAGCTGTTTCTTCTGCTGTTTCTTCTGCTAACCAGCCCACCAAGAACTGGTCTACGGCGTCTTGGTCACCGTAGGCACCTTCCCCTGTGATGAAAGCCGTGACTGCTTCGTTTATGTCCTCCATAGGTATGCCCGAACGATAGAGGCCGTAATAGGCTTCGTCACCAGCACTCATAACCTGACCGAATGGAGCATCCGTAGCGGGGTCAATGTTGAGCGCGTTCCAAGCGGGACTGCCTGTAATTGGGTCGGCATGCGCAAACAGGTCGTCCTGCGTAATCTCCCCTGAACGCAGAGCGTCAAGAGTTTCAAGGGTTATGTTCGAACCGGTTGCACCGAAAGTGGTTACGCCAATCCCCTGGTCATCAAGGCTACGCATCTCTTCGTTATTTAAGAGTCTGCCAAAGGAGTCGTCTTCCGCTATTACCTGGTCTGGTGTCTTGCTGCTGCCCGTGGGTATGCCCGTGTTGATATTAAGGCTGCTCTGGGCATTATTGGCAGCATCTGGATTCCCGGTGCCAAGATTGTCGCCTGGTTTAGCAGTTAGCTGGTTTGGCGGTACGCCCATCGCGTTCTGAAGACCCAGCCATGCGTCCTGTGCCCACTGGGGCGCGCGCCCGATGCGCCTTGTCTCGCCCATAGGGCCAAGTTCTGGCTCGTACATGCCCCGGACGATTGCCGATACGGTGAATAGGTCAGCTGGGCTACGTGCCCATTCCATCACCCTATCGAAGTACTCCATGGCGGTGGGTTTGTCTCGAAAGGCTGCTAGGGTGGTGGCCCTTTCAAAGTCACCCACGGCTAGGTACTGGGTAATTACGTCATCTACGCTGGGCATAGGCGCAGCGGTAAGGCTGCCGTCGGGCTGCCGGAAGTAAGGGGTCATCGTGGTGGGGTCTATGATGCGCTCCCCTTCCCCTCGGGATATGAGTGGCGTAATCTGGCCGGTAGGTTGCTGTATTAAGTCGTAGCCAGGAACGTCTCCGTCTTCCATTACGCCTGGTGTGAAGCGTTCTGGAACAGTGGTAATCTCGCCGCCGGGCTGCCTTATCTGGGTATAGCCGGTTATCGAGTCGCCGTCGGTTATGACTTTCGCCTCACCCGTTGGTGCTTCTACCCACCTACCAGAAGAAACTTCGACGTAGCCTCCCTTTGGTGTACCACTGAATGTCCAGTCCTCGTCGGACTTCTGGACTATCTGCATAGTGTTACCGTAGACGACGGCCTTGGAGTCGGTGCCTGTTATGTTATAGAACTGGGGCTTGCCCGCTACCATAGTAGCCGAGGCTTTGGTCTTGAAGATTTGACCGCCGATGTTGACGAACTTGTCTTGGATTCCTTCTACTGAGATGATTTGCGCGGCACTAGGGTCAGCAGCCCTGCGCTCATTTATCTGGTCCAAGACCTGTTTCAACTTCTCCGTGTCTATTACACGGTCGCCCGCCTCTGGTTTTCCTGTGACGGGGTCTAGGACTTCTTCGCCGTTTTCATCCAGGAGGGGCCAGTGTTCGATTTGCCCTGATTGGTTCCGCAGGAATACGTCGGGCATACCGGTATCTGGGAAATACTTCTTCCATTCCGCTCGTATGTCCATCCCCACGGCTGGCTGGGACGACTGTTTTGTTGCTTGGTAGCGGTCAAACATGCCTTCATACGAGACGACGGAGACAGGAATCGCCACTCCTAGCGAGGCGATTTGTTGATACTCAGCCGTAAGGTGGAACCGGGGCGCGCCGCCTAGCCCCTTGTAATCCACGCTCTCAACGTGTTGCATGATTGACTGGAATACAGGGTCGTCTGCCCCTTCCCATGGTCCAGCGTCAATCTTAAATTGCCAAAGGCCCCTTTCTGTCTTCTCAAATCTTGGAAATGCCATTTGTCGCTCCGTTCACGTCTTTTAAGACTGCTTCTAGTCCTCGTTCCTGTATCTCCATCATGCGCTGGAACTGGGTCATCTCGCTGAACTTCCTCACGCGAGTACGCCGGTCCGTCCCTTCTTTCATAAAGGTGGGGACAGCCTGGTCTGACTTCAACGCTTCGACTTCGGCTGCGATTTTAAGGGTAGCTTCGGTGAACTCACTCCTTAGTTTTACCATTATCTAGCCACCTGCTGCCCTATCCTGCTGGGGCGGGCGGTATCGGGAGTCAACGGATTCCTGGGCGGGCGTCCCGCGCCCATCCCCATACTTTGCTGGATGGGCATACCGTCAGGGCCAAGGACAGGGGGTTCTGCTCTGGCCATGGGGTCGGGCTGGGAAGCTGCGCGGGCTTCTTCTTTGTCCATGAGTTCCTGCAAGCCTGCTTCTCGGGCCACTTCCTTTGCCATCAGTTCCTGCACCCTGGGGTCGGACCGTAACAGGTCTTCCAGTAGCCGCTTGCGTTCGCCGGTCGCGTCTTCTAGCCTGGCGTCGGCGGACCAGTAAGTCTCCTTAGACTTCAAGCCCTGCTGGACTTCCCGCATGCCTAGTTCCCGGTTCTGCAACTGTAGTACCGGGTCCACAAGCTCGAAATTAACGGTGCAGGCGTAGTCGCTCTCAAGCATATCGGCGGCAAGTTGGTGCCCTCGTACCCTGATGCTCATATCTAGCACGTCAATCCACTGGAGTATGTGGGAAGCTGATTTAGTGGCTAAATGCTCTAGTTGTTTGGTGGGGCTTACGAACTTCCTGCCAGCCGCAGTTGTCAGGATAGCCTGCTGCCCCACCGTCGAGACGCCTTGCTCCCTTACTCCTGCCAAAGCACGAGAAAAGGTGCCAAGCTCGATATCCCGGTCAAGCCATTCCTCTGATGCGAACATCCAGCGGGGCAGTTGGGGAATCTCCATCTTCCAAACGTCGCCCCGGTTGCCCATCTCAATAACGTCGCCCCGGGAAAGCTGTTCTTCTAGCTCGGAGGCGTCCATAGTGGTGCCCGTGGGGTTAAAGGTCGCTTCCATTAAGGCATTGTGCCTACCGGCCACCGCCTGGGCTTGGGCTTTCAAAGACGGCATCACCGGCTCAAGTATGCCCACGGCCATGTAGCTGGGGTCGCACTCTTCTACTGTGGTTACTTCCTGACCATAGCCGGAGAAAGCGTGGGCGTAGGGAAGGAACCCCCAGGTATTCTTCTCTATGAAGAGCATCTCGCTGTCAACGACCATAGCGTGCCAGCAATCAGACCAGAACTCGTCCACCATTATCAGTTCAAAGGGGTTATCTCCTCCCTTCCACGGTGTTACTTCCCCCCGTTTGGCACGGTTGCCAGACATGCGCGCGCCGGTTATCTCTTCCAAGTCGATGGAACGTCTGTAGGCGTGCTTGACCGCCATCCTGGGCTGCTTATCCATCGGGTCAAGTAGGACCCGCGACGGGTGGGGCACACGGGTGCGGAAGGGCATCATGCTTTTGATGGCGTTTTTATGCACCCGGAGGCGGCGGTCGTACTCGTCCTGGGGTTCGTTCCGCCCCCGTTTCGGCTTCTCCCGCCGCTGACTCATAATCATGGAGTCTAAGCCGTCTTCCACCACGGCGTAGCCGTAGAGCAGCAAGTGCTTGCCCGCCTGCTTCCAGGTGAGGGTGGGTTCGTGGAGGCTCGCTTCGTCCAAGATGGCTTTAAGGGCGGGTTCCACTTGGTCGGCCCGGCGTTCGCTAGTCTCCGTCTGGGTCACGGGGAACCGGTGCACTATCGGCTCGTAAGCCAGTTGGTGGTCTACGGCGTGGTCAACGATAGAACGGGAACGTGCCGGTTTCAGCCACTCAGGCCGGTTAAGGCCCTCGGGCCATAACTGGTACTTCTGCTGGTAATAGCTGTCAATTTCCTGCCATTTGATGTGGGTACGTGACCACACGTCTTGCAGGTATTTAGTCAGCTGGCGTATTGACTCAACTGTGGGTCTTTCGTCGTAAGGCAATTATTACCACCTCGATGGCTTATTACGCTTGCCCAGTATGCGCTGCCAGCCACCTTCTTTGGGGCCGTACTTATCCCTGCCTGACGCTTGGGCAAAACGGCGCAGCTGCCAGGCTATACCCACGGCAAGGGGATAATCGTCGTGCGCCCCTTCCTGGGCTTCTATCCTGCCGTTCTTCTTGGGGTTCCTAATAACGGTATAGAACTGGGACAACCCGTCCATGTTGGCGATTATCAGCAATCTGCTAGCTATCGCCTCAATCATCTCACCCCACAGCACGTAGCGGGAGCGTTCGTCGGTATGCCAGCCCGGTTTGTCTTCGTCCCGGTAGTAAAGGTGGGGGTATCTAGCTTCCCTAGCAGTAGATATAGTAAGTACGCCCCAGTCGTTGTCTTCCACGCCCCATACTGGGTTGTGGTACAGCTTTAATAGCTCCATAGAAGCTAGGGCCAACTGGTCTGGGGGTATCAAGTTGGTCTGGATGTCGGCCACGACGTAGCCGGTACTGGTATCTAGCACGGCGGTCACGGCGTAGTCGCCTCCGGTGCCGTGGGAGGTATCGGTGCCTGCGACGTAACGCTTGCCTGGGTGGTAGTCTTGCCAGATGCTGGCCTGTGCCGGTCCGACGGATATTTGCCTGATGGGTTGGCGGCAATCTTGGGCCATTAAGGCCAGTATATCGTGGTCGAAGGCTGAAATAGTCCGGGGCGGGCTTAACGCTTCTGATTCCGTGGCCGGATATTCTTTCTCGAATAACGATACGTCGGAATATTCCTTCTGTCTGTCATTAAACCACTGGTTATCTCGTCCCGGGCGCACATTCCACGAATAAAACAGCTTCTTAAAGCCGTTATCAGGGGAGTCCCGGTACACATTCTTGAACATAGAACGGGAGTTAAAAGCGTTCGCGGTGGAAACCATGATGAGTTGACCGCCTGTGTCGTCAACAGTTGGCTTAACAGCGGCGTAGTTGGCTTCTAAATGCTCGTGGAAGTCGGCTTCGTCTAGTATTACCAGTGAGGCGGTGGTGGAACGGCCTGCTTTATCCGTCGAGGGCAGTGCCCTGATGCCCGATTCCATCCCGGGAAATGTCAATTCTTGTCTCGAATCTGTCCCCAGCGGCGTTTTCAAAGACGAAGGCAGCCTCTCGAAGATAAAGCGGCTCTTCGACAGGAGAATCTTGGATTCCTCCTCCCCCTGGGATAGCAAAAGGACCAGTGCTCCAGTACGATACATCGCCGTCCATAGTGCATAGGCCGCCAAAAGCCACGAAGCTCCGGTCTGTCGTGATTTTAACCATACTATCAGCTTCTCTTTTTTAAGGTGCTGGCACACTTCTACTAGGTGCGGCCACCGTTCAAAGGGAATAATGCCCCGTCCTGGGGGTGGTTCCAGTACTTGGACGTAGCTTAAGAAGTCGTCAAAATACCGCTGGGCTAGGGCGCAGGCCGCAGCTTCCCCTACCTCAAGAGCTAGGGCTTCGTCAGTCTTGGTCGTCGTCAACGGGGGTTACCTCACCTTCTATGATGCGGTTTCTTAAATCCACTAGGGCGCGCAATTCATCGTCGGAGAAGTCGTTTATGGCCTTGTGGGTAATCTCGCCCTGGATGTCTATAACCGCCGGGGCCTTGCCAAATACCCTATCGAGTAAAAGCTCGATTGCCCTAACTTGGTCGGCGGGCCGGGTGCCGTCAATCTCCCCCTGGGACAAAGCGACTAGCCGCCTGACAAGCAAGTCAGTGTTCTGGGTATAGAACAGTATCCGCTGGGCTAGGTCCTTACTTTTGACGCTGTTAGCCATGCGCGGCTTTTCGACCTCATTGGGAATCACATCAGGCCGGGGCTGCTTGCCATTACGCCAGGAAGGACGCCAACTGTTAGTTGCCATACTGGGACAGAATACTATGGACACCGAGTTGTTGCAACAATAGCAGGGGTATGGTAGCCTAACATGACAGTGCGGGGACGGCCTTTTGTCCCCGGCCTTTCCATATAGGGAGGGCGCGTCAGGTAGAGTAGGCCCCTTATAAACGAGGGCGGTGGACCTTCTAAGAATAACCCGAAGGTTAGGGGTACTACCTGAACCGGAATGGACTAGCGTCGCTTACCGGCTAATCGCAAAATCTGTCAAGTGCTTAGTGGGACTACTCCGTTTATGGTATACTCCTTCTGGCGTGCGGCACCACACGTCACATCACCTCCTTAAGCCCTCAGTCCCCCCAGACTGGGGGCGCTTTATTCCCCAAATCGTCAAATTACTCAGATATATTCTGCGCTTTTGCCTTTTCGGTTTCCAGTTTTGTTACTCTTAATCACGGTGAACTGAAAGCACCGTTTATGAGTACCGCGCACACACACATACCCCCGGTCATGCCTCGCCAGGGTGGGGGTGGGGTTAACGGTTAATAATACCCAGTACCACCAGCCACTAATTGCAAGTAATACTCACCTATCATTTAGGACTGAATATTTCTGGTGAGATGCGGCCATTCTCGCAATAATCCCAAAGCTCGCCTTGGCACCATGCGCTCACCATAGGGCACCACCCGGAACCAATAACCACGCAATGCTTGACATTGCCACGCAAAGCGACTAAACTCCACGGGTGGCGCATGACCACGCCAACGGGTGAGGCCAAAACCAACGCCACCAAGAGGTGAACCACCATGGCAAAGCGTAACCAGAAACCCACCACGGGAAACACGGCCACCACGGACACAATTGAAGGAGAGGTTATGACTACGTATCAGCTGGACAACGAAACCGCCAAATTCGAAACCGTTATAGATACCCTAGATGAAGCCAAGGCCACCATTGAGACCATTGAAGCCAAACAAGGCAACATCATGACCGAGCTTGACAAGGCCATGGCATTGTTGGCCAGCCTGTCACCGGCGGAACAGGACGATGTGCTCGCCAGCGCCATGCGAGGCAAGACTAAAGACGCCAGAAAGGCAATCAACAAAGCGGCCAGCGTAGACAAGGAGAAACAAGCGGCCAAGGTAAAGGCCAATGCTGACAAGGCCGAAGCCAAGGCCTTACAGGCCAAGGTGGACGCCATGACCGACGATGAGCTTTTAGCTTTTAAATGCACGCACGCCAAAGTCACGAGCATTGTCCGAACCGTCAAGCACGTTTGGGATGCCACCAAAGTTGGAACCAAAGACGCCTGGACATTTTCAAGCGATACCAAACTCGTTGGCTTGAAGCTCTCCGGTGGTGGTTCCGGCGGTAGTGGACGTTCAACGCCAAGTGAAGCCAACTACATCTTCGCCAAGGGCACCACCTTTAAGATTGACGGTATCGAGTACACGTCAGCCAAAAAAGTCTGCGAGGCCTTGAATATCGTCGTTGGTTCTGATTCGGCCTCAAGGCGTCTGGCCAAGGCGTCATGTGATGGAAAGATTACCAAGGAGGTTATCGTAGTGCAAGGCGGAGGCTCTACCAAGCTCAAGGCGCATTGTGACAAGGCCAAGGCCGATGGTAAGCTCAAGGCCAATGGCTAGCCACTAGGCTCGCCAAGGTTAGGCCGTGGTTCACGCCACGGCCTATTTTTTTGTCCAACGCCTAGGCTCGCCAACGCCACGCCACGCCAAGCCACTACAAGCACCACACAAGGCCAAAAGTATTCAATAGGTAGTCAAAGGTTAGCCAGCCACCAACGCCACGCAATCAAGGCCACAAGGCCACCAATGCCTCGCCACGCCTACCATGACCACGGCCACGGCCACCATGGCCAACGCCACCATGCCAAGCCAAGGCCAAGCTCTGCACGTATCACCTTGGCCTTGACCAGCCCGACCTTACTCGTACCCTATTTTTACTCCGTCCTGTTCCAGCAATCTTGCGTTGGACCTATGCCTTCCAGCCCCGGCGGTCCATAAAACCGGCTCGGCACTGATATGGGTAGCGCGGCTTTCGTGGACTCGTGCCATCCACCCACCTCGTGTTCACTCGTCTTGACGGTGACGTTAGACTATGTTATGCTTACATAGGGTAGTGAAGTGCACTGACCCACACGTAACGAGGAGGTTTCCAGAAGTACCTTAACAACAGCGATGCTAGGTATTGTTTCCCTCATCTAGCCCGGCCAGTCGTTGGTCGGGAAGCAGCCCCCAAGGTCCTGCACTAGCATCCAATACTCAATCGAACGGCAAGCACGGTGCCGTGAAGCGCAGCTCCAAGTCCCAGCCACCGCTGGATAGCCAGCGTAGCATGGGTTCCTTGAGAAAAAGCAATGTGATGCAGGCTACGGTTGATGCGACATACCAAATCCGTAAGCCAGATGCAACGCGAGCGTCCAAGGAATTCCAGCGACCTCGGGAAACTAGAGCCGTAGTGATACATCTCAGTGGCATAGCAAGCCAAGGGAGCGCGACAAATCCGGCAGGCGGCTAGACGCCTCAGAGACTAGCGCATGTGTACGAGTAATAAGTTATAGATGCGATGCTCCAGTAGATGGACGAGGGTGGTGCACTTACCACCCTCATATCGCCCATAACAGTACGGCTTGTGCGACAGTGCAACGGACACACACAGCTACACAAAATAATAAGAGGAGCAAAGAATAATGGCAGACTTAAATAGTTTGACCCACTGCCCAACGTGCGGCGATGAGCTACCAAGTCACCCCCGCCTCAAAGAACAGCACGTCAATAAACATTCTAGTTCAGCACCCGTGGTAACTGAGCAAACATACGAAGACAGCGAGAATCCTGCCCGGTTCGCCGTTACCCCACAAGAGATGGCCGAGCAAACCGTTCCGTTATTAGACAACATAACTCAGAAGAACTCCATTACCGATGCCGATATGGTCAGCCTTGGTTACAGCCCAAACCCCAAGGCAACAGAGCTGGAACAAGTAATGGGCGACCGAGCAGATGGGCTACGCCTAACCTACAAGACCGCCAATGAGATACAACAGGACATAGACAACGAACCACCCGCCTGGTCACCGTATGGTGAGTATGTATTGGAGACGGCACTCCGTTTTGTGGGTGAGCCAATGATGTTCATTGGTGAATCAGGTACAGGTAAGACATACCTTGCCAAGTATCTGGCTAAGTCAATGGGCATCGGGTTCCGGTCGATGAACTGCAACGAACAGATGGGCATGGATGCGCTGGTAGGTATACCAGCACCGGTGAACAGCGAGCAAGGTGTCTACCTCAAGTGGGTGGACGGTATGCTCACCGAAGCTATCAGGAACGGCTACATATTCTTGATGGAAGAGGCGACCAGGGCACCGGACGAGCTACGCTCGGCATGCTATTCAGTCACCGACCAAGTAGGCAGGTCATGGTCTATCCCGCAGGCCAGCGGCATAACCGACGCAGACGTTCCCGTTCACGAGGACTTCTGGTTCATCATGACTGCCAACCCGCCGGGTGGAGCGTACACCACGTTCCAGTTAGACCCGGCGATGGTAAGCAGGTTGGCGGTACAGTTCCGCATCAACCAGCCATTGGCTGACGAGCGCGTAGTGCTGTCGCGCTTGGTCAAGACAGACACGGCACTAATCAGCCCGGAATACGGTGAGCAAGCCAGGTCTATGTCACGTGACGACCTGGTTAATAGGCTCATGAAGTTCGTCCACGATTCCAGGCCACCAATCGAGTCGTCGGTGGACTTCTTACTCCCATACGAGGAACCCAGGGCACGGTGCTTCAATACCCGTGACTTGATAACCGTACTCAAGACACTGTTAAAAGGGTTCAGTCCCGTAGAAACAGCGTCGTTGGTAATCAATGGGTACGGAGCAGAAACAGACAAGGGAATCAAGAAAAATCTGATAGACCATTTCGGAGGTGGAAGTTGGTAAACCAGATGGAATCCCAAGCGCAGCTTGTGAGCGTTCTTCAACAGGTGGTGGCCGAGAAGGCACACGATGAATACCAGAAAGCATCGGCCTTCGCTGACAAGTATGCCGGTGGCATGCTGATAGGTGACTACAGTATCGAAACCTATCGGGCCTGGTACAACACCTTGACCGAAGGCCCGGCCTATGTCCTGTGGACCGAAGATACAGACTCGGTCTACAAGGACAGGAATGGTGGCTGGCACTTCGGCTTGAAGAAGAGCGACCACGTATCAGCCTCGCAACACGAGGCAGCACACGCCAAGTGGACTCCGTTCAGCTACGCCAAGGCAGTAGCAGAGCGGATGCAAGACAACCGCGTGAGTGACATAGCCAATATCATCGAAGACAGGCGCATCGAGTTCCTTGCAGATGTATGGTGGCAGGGTTCTCATATCTATGACCGGCACCGGGCCGACCTGATACGCAACCTCATGGAACGAAGGGCTAACGGGCTGGCGGATGTTATCACCAGGCCAGCCCACGCCCATCCTTTGTACGCCAACGGGGAACACGGCCTGGATACGGATGCAGACAAAGCCTTTATCAAGGTGCTGGAAGACCTGATTAAATGCAACCCTAACTCTAAGTCCTCGATGGAAAAGTGGGACGCCGAAGCCGTATCCTCGGCTATCCTGGCTACCGTCTATGGCCTGCCCATGTTCATACAGGATGAGCTGGTCACGGCTATCATCGCCGAGTTCGGCGACAAGGTTAGGGCAGCGGGAATGAGCTTCGACAACTACGCCGCTGTCAGGGTAGCCGTGGAGATAGCATGCTTCATGGATTGGTGGCCGACCCGACCAGCCGGGTGCACCTTTGGCGGTGGCGGCGTCCAGCAATCGGACGAACCACCAGAGTCTGGCGAGGGTGAGGGCACATTGCCGACACCCGACGACGCTGGCGATGATAGCGAGCAACAAGATGAAAGCCAGGACGAAGGTCAGGACGAGGACACGGCAGGTAATGGACAGTCCGGCCCTGGCAGTGGCGGCGGAACCACCAAGCCCTGGGAAGAACAAAAAGCAGATGGCGTAACCAAGCTAGAGAAGCTGGCGGCAATGGAGGAAGTTGCCGAGGAAATAATCGCCGAGCATGTCAAGACCGAGTCCTCAATGGTAGCCGAGCATATCAAGCGCGAAGCCAGGCACCTTAGCATGACCGATGGGCACAATGCGAGCATCCTCAATGTAGAAACCCAGCCCATCCCGCGAGACGCCAGGGTACGGGCGATGCTCGACAGCATGGCCGACATAACCCGAAGCAGCCTGCTCCGCAATGCAGGCGTGGTCACGCCAAAGGTCTGGCAGATACGCCAAGGCAATCTCAAGGTATTCAAGCAGCCACCAAAGAAACGAGGTCAAACCCTCATCTTCGTGGATTGCTCGACCAGTATGAGTTGTCACTGCACGACCTGTAATGGAAATCCAACTGACCAATATAACTCAGGCTACAAAGCGTGGCAGGCTGCCGGGGCTATAGCCAGGGCAACGGGCAACGCCGAGGTCTACGGTTTCGCAGGTGATGGCTTCATTGCCAAGATGCCACCAGGCCACCAGCCAGAGTGCAAAAACCGTGTCGGCACCAGGGCTCACGAGTTAAGTGGGTCCACCCCTATCTGTTATGCCCTATTGTACGCGGAACAGCTTCTTCAGGGCGGGGAAGCAAACAGTACCCTGGTGGTTATCACAGACGGTGCGCCTAGTAACTATGAGCCTTGTCGGGCCATACACGACCGCACATCACAAGAAACAGGCATCTCGTCTGGCATGCTGTGTACCAGGAAGGTAGCCGACAGGTTGCACAATGCTGGTGCCGACTTCGTGGCAGTGACCATCAACTACGCCACAAGACAGGGCGACATTAACCCATTCCCGGCCAGCATCACGACCAATCTCAGAACACACAACAAAATGGAGGACATGGCAGGACTAGGCCACGCAATCCGACACATCAGGGGTAGGTAACACCTACCCCTGGCAATAAGAAGGAGAAAGTCATGGATAAACAGCCCGTCTATGAATACCGCTGTGATAAGCACGGCACATTCTTTGACACTGATGTGGCAAGGGAATCTGTCAGATGCCCACGAAAAAATTGTGATATGCCAGCATGGATTATACGACCAGTACCGGACACACTAACCAGATAGGTGAAGCTATCAGGGGTTAGCGCCTGTTCCAGCGTGTGATGCAAACGCACGCTGGCACGGCTGAGTTGCTAACTTGGGTACTCCCTGAGCGCAGTGACCAGTAGGCATTGACGTGGCGTTTAGGGTATGGTAGGATATTAGGTGCCACGCTATGCAATATAAAAGGAGGTGACAGATGGTAACAAATCCTGGCCTTAACCCTGGATGGGACACTGCCCATAAAGACGGGCATACCCGTGTCCTGTGGATTTCACGGCATGAGGTTACCGAGGAAGAACGTACTGAACTAACCAAGTGCCTTGGCCCTTGTGTTATCCAGCGGCACGATGCCCCCATTGGACACCCGGAAGAGTTGCATACGCTCATGGCGATGTATGACCCTGACCGGGTTGTCTCAGTTTTGCCATTGGTATTGCAGGAATCATTGGTTGGCATTGCTTTCATGCGACAGATGGGGCCAGTTATTAGACCACGGTGGCACCATCGGCGTGACGGTGATATGAGCCAGATAACTACAATGACCTTCAGTGGCTTCGATGAGATTCTTGAGTTAGTTTTCAAGAAACGGCGACTGATACCTACTTGGATACCCAACGCGTTACATATGGAATATACAGAGGAGGCCCACGATGCCCAGATATTTGAGTATGGCGACGGACAACAAGAAACCGAATACAGGCAAGAAAGCCAAGACCTTTCTTAACTCCGATGAAGTGCGTATGGTGCTCGATGCTACCCTATCCCATCCTAGCAATGGCCTTGCAAAAACAGGGAAGCAGTTCGGCCTTGGCGGCAGCACCATCAATGGTTGGCTTGTACCACAGCCTAGTCGGGGTGGAGTATTAAAGCCCGAAGTACGCGAGTGGTTCAAGGAACACGGTAGGGAATTCCGGGAGTTACGTCCCCAAATCAAACTATGCCCCGAGTTATTAGCAATATCCGGTAGTGAAGAGGGGATGATTGGCCCACTAGATATAGGCCCGGCCCCGGTAGCTAAGCCGACACGTTACTACCCTACCCTGCGTGCAAAGCGACTAAGTCAAGCATTGGAGTTCACACCCCAAACAACGGGCGACCTGATTGTACTTAAAACGGACATTGACGACCTGGTTGAACAAGCGGAGCAAGCGATAGCCGACCTTACAGGCATCCGTGATGCGCTCGCTATGGTCATGGCGTGGCAAAGCGATAGCTCGGAACTTGCCAAGGCCAAGGCCAAGATAGCTGAACTAGAACACCAGGTTAGGTTAGCGGATAAAAAGACGGAAACAGAAAGAAGCAAGTTCTTAAGCGACCGATTGGTAGAAAGATTTGAGAGGAAATAATGAACGACCAAGAGGCACTAGACATAGTGCTGATGATAGTCAAGGAATGGTTAGACGATGCTGCCAGCTCTTCGGGTGCGCCCGGTCAGTCGGAACCCGAAGAACGGATAGGCCAACCATGGGTGGCTATCGAGGAAGCCATCGAACGAGTGATGGATTTCATGCCACCAGTCACGCAGAGTGTCAAGAAAGTGGGGAGCATCAAGAACACTCGTCAGTTTTATGACTAAGTTTAAGGAGGTAAACACATGACAACCGAGATACAACTAATAGATGGTGGGGTCAGCTCTTCGGAGCTGGCCCCCATTGCGCCATCTGATATATCCGCCGCAGATTTTGACCACATGGTCAAGGAAGCAGCAGCAAAGGCAAAGACCCTGACAGATATAATCACCCAGCAATCCAAGGCTTACGTTGTAGATGTTCACGGCCACCAGTTCCTGAAGTACGAGGCATGGGCCACCATCGCCGCTGGTTTCGGTGCGCAGGCTGGCGTAGATTCCTATGAAGTGCTGAAGAATACTGAAGGTTACCCAGAAGGGGTAAGGGCCACTGCTATCGTTCGCAATCTCAAGGGTGAGCAAATCGGTAGTGCCCCCGGTTTCTGTATGATGAACGAGCTGGGGTGGTCGGGCCGCACACTGGCGCAGGTCGCAAGCATGGCTGGAACCCGGGCCGCATCAAAGGCGTTGAGGCTTGCCTTCTCATGGGTTGTGGTGATGGCCGGTTACGACCCCACGCCCTATGAAGAGATAGACGACGAGGCAATGAAGGCAAAGATAGGCAATCAACCACGCCCAAGTGCCCCCAATCGCACGGAGAAGCCCGTACAGGCCCCTGTTGCGGCAAAGGTGGTGTCGGGGTCGGCTGACCCCCCGCAATCGGGGGAGATTTGCCCACTCCATGGCGTTGCATGGGGCAAAGCAAAGGAAAAGGACGGCAGGTCTTGGTTTTCGCACCAATATATTGGCGATAATGACGAGCCAGCATGGTGTAACGAGGGTAGCGTAAGGAAAGCGATGGCCGCTGCTGCCGTTACCAAGCCCGAACCAATACCTGAACCCGAACCGGAGCCAGTACCGGAACCAGTACCGGCGGATGTGGCCGAAGAAGGCGAAGAGGCACTTCTTGATGAGGCGAATGTTATCACTGGTTACGAAGCCTCCAGTGAAGAAGAACTAGCCAAGAGTCTAGCCGAGAAAGCTGGCATACCTTGGGAAGAATTTGTCAGCGATATACTAGGGACGGACTCTTGGGCACAATTCCAAGGACTGGGCGGCAACGCCACGATAGCAGCCACGAGACTGAAGAAGATTAAGGGAGGGAAGTGATGTCTGAGAAAATCCAAACCAACGAGCAAGACCGTATCCTTGAGGGCAGGATTAAATTCCTGCCCGAACATCAAGGGCGCACGGTCACACGCATCGACACCAACCGGGGGAACGCTCGTACCTACGACATAGCAGGGGTCGGCGAGTATCGGTCCGTTACCAGTTCCGTGGGGATACTAAACAAGCCAGCTATTCCGGCCTGGACAAGCAAGATAGCCTTGTTGAATCTCCGTGGCACACTTGAGAATCGCGATATACTTGAAGCCCTGACACAAGAAGCGGATAAGAAGAACGCTGCATACAAGAAGAAGGGCAAAGACACCCGAGTATCTTGGATGGACCTTGCTATCAAGGAAGCCAGCAGCGCACCTGGTCGAGCCAGCAAAGCTGCTCGTGAATTTGGCGAACACTCTCACACACTGGTGGAGAAGCTAGCCACCGATGAACCGTATGATTTCGAGGCATGGATAGACCACGCTCGTATCGCTGAAGGGTTCAAGATGTGGAAACGGGACGCTGGCATCACACTTGTAGCCAGCGAACTGATGGTGTGGCATCCAGAGTATGGGGAAGAACCAAGCCCAGGCTACGGTGGAACCATCGACCTTGTGGGACGACTCCATGATGGGTCGCTCGCTGTTATAGATGTTAAGACAGGGGGCGTGTATAACGAAGCAGCATACCAGCTAGCCGCGTATGCCACCGCCCTTGAATATCTGACGGGTGAGTGGGTGACTGAGGCGTGGGTGTTACAACTACCACGGGATACAGACGATAACAATCCCGACAATTACTACAACGCCATGCAATTAGACAGCATCGTGTACTGGTTCAGCCAGTTTGAGCTTATGCACAAGCTAGCACCAGGCACAAAACTATCTGCATTTACTTTCGGTGAGGATAGTGAGGAGGACTAATGCCCCTAAACATCAAGCCTGGTCCATTCCAGGAAACGGTGACCGTTGGCGAAGCAGCTACGGCCCTGCGTATATCACGGCGATTTGCCTACGACCTTGCGAAACGGGGAGAACTCCCCGGTGTGCGCAGGTTGGGCACTAAGTATGTGGTAAGCAAGAAGCTGCTAGAGGACTGGCTTCAAGGCAAAGCCGTACACCTGCCAATAGACTAGCGTGACACCGTACTATCAGCACGGTGACATAACAATCTATCTTGGCGACTGTCAACAAGTTCTGCCCATACTACATCTGGTAGACCTTATAGTCACCGACCCGCCATACGGTATCAGCTACCACAGCAACCACTACGTCGGGGATAACCCGTTCGACCCCATCGAGGGCGACGACTCCTTCCCAAACGTGGTGGTGCAGTGGTGTATTAAGCGTGCCCAGTCCGGCGCGCTGGTGTTCCTGCCTATCGAGGCTCTTCCGCTACTGCCAGCCGCCAAGTCACACATCGTGTGGGTCAAGAACAACTGGACGGCTGGCGACTTGGAACACGGCTATGCCCATATGTGGGAGCTGGCTGGCTTCTGGCCAGGACCAAACCACGACTTCGCAACGGCCCGTCCTGTTGATGTTATCGAGTCGCCCCGTGTGGCACCGACCAGCCTGATTCATCCAACCGAGAAGCCGGTAGAACTTATCAAGAAACTGTTATTACATCACAAGTGTCAGCAAGTCATAGACCCCTACATGGGTAGCGGTAGTACACTGCGGGCAGCCAAAGACCTTGGCATCCCAGCCATAGGCATAGAAATCAGTGAAGCATACTGCCAACGGGCGGTGCATCGTCTATCACAGGAGGTGTTGTTGTGAGTGTTATGGCTATGACGTGGGCGTGGGAACAGAAACTACCTGCCCCATCCAAGTTGGTACTGATGGCACTGGCTGACCACGCAGACGACAGTGGTCGCGGATGGCCAGGCATCAACCGAATAGCAAGTAAATGCGGCATGTCCCGACGCACGGTTCAGCGTCACATCACTTCACTATCCGAACAGCAACTGATAGTTGTCGATAGACAGCGTCGCCGTGACAACGGCAGCCAAACTTCCAACATCTACCAACTGCCCGTAGGGGGGGTGTCATTT
>Ga0208315_1000464_pt1 | contig 29600 bp, 27 predicted proteins | sample MalvireepMed_215_FD_184239 | JGI IMG/M metagenome (GOLD analysis project Ga0208315, IMG submission 184239) | Marine viral communities from the Global Malaspina Expedition - Malaspina viral metaG DeepMed_215 (SPAdes) (version 2) | ecosystem: Environmental > Aquatic > Marine > Oceanic | place... | reverse complement strand
TATTGGTGCGAGTACATTTTAGGGCGAGGTAGCTCCTCAATAAAGCCCGTATATAAGCACGCATCTATACTTGTTTTTAAAGACAGTTTTTTGTTGATTTACTTAGGGAGTCCATATAAGCACCTAGAACCTAATACCTAATACCTAATACCTAATACCTAATACCGACGCGGAATAAATCCGCTGCTACATGTGCGCGGCGTAAAGCCCCGCCTACACTCAACACAAACACCGTGCTTGGCTTAATTTCTGCCTAAAACCTAGAACCTAATACCTAATACCTAATACCTAATACCTAATACCGACGCGGAATAAATCCGCTGCTACATGTGCGCGGCGTAAAGCCCCGCCTACACTCAACACAAACACCGTGCTTGGCTTAATCTCTGCCTAAACCTAGAACCTTTATTTTATAAACCCGCTGCCCGCATCCCGCTGCCCGTAGCTCGCAGAGCTCAGGTTAATCAACCAAAATTGATGTATATCAAGATGCTAATAGATTTAATCCCATAAAGATAGCGTAATACTAAACGATAAAATATGATTAACGTGTAAATTAAGCGCTGGCTGATTAGTTTAGTTGTTAGCTGCTTCTATTTAGTAATTAAACAGAGTAAAATTTAGTTAATTTATTATCTATTATGAGCTTTTTCATGTCTATTTCGCATACCCTAATTAGTCAACTTGTCACTCTAGCACTTGATGAAGACCTAAATTATCAAAGCGCAGAACAAGGCGACATTACCGCGCAACTTATTCCTGCAAACGAGCAAGCAAGCGCTAAAGTAATTACCCGCGAAGACTGCATATTTTGTGGTAAAGACCTAATTATTGAAGTATTTAAGCAAGTAGATCCTAGTGTTGTAGTAAATGTACTCGTAAACGATGGTGATGCTGTTACAGCTAACAGCACTTTATTTACAGCAACAGGCTCGGCTCGCGCTATTTTAACTGCTGAGCGTACAGCACTTAATTTTGTACAAACACTTTCGGGTACAGCTACTACCACTGCTCATTATGTAAAAGAACTTGCGAGTACAAAAACCCAACTACTCGATACCCGTAAAACCATACCTGGTTTACGCATTTTACAAAAATACGCCGTTAAATGTGGCGGCGGTGCAAACCACCGTATTGGCTTATACGACGCGTTTTTAATAAAAGAAAATCACATAGCAGCGTGTGGCGGTATAAACAAAGCAGTGGCGCAAGCTAAACAAAACCAACCAAACAAACCAATAGAAGTAGAAGTTGAATCACTTGTTGATCTAAAACAAGCGCTTGATGCGGGTGCCGATATTATAATGCTCGACAACTTTAACGTAGAGCAAATTAAGCAAGCTGTAGTGGTTACTAACAAACGTGCAAAACTTGAGGTTTCGGGCAATATGACCCTACAAACGCTTAAAACCTACTCACAAGCTGGGGTCGACTTTATCTCAAGCGGAGCGTTAACAAAAAACTTACAATCAATCGATTTATCAATGCGATTTGATTAATAATTACGTTAATTTTAAATTAAAACTGCGCTAATTCATTGACAATAGCTTGTTTAAAGCATTTAACAACCCGAAAGGATTGCTTTTTAACATTTTGTTAAATAAAATGCTTTTTTAAAATATAAGCCATGTACTAAAAAAGTAAAAAACAGTGGTAAACTCACGCTGTTGTACTATAAATGAATGTAACATTAATATAAAAGCACTAATCAGCTGCTTTAATACTAATGCGTTCAGTAAACAGGCATAAAAAGCTAAGTGCGTATTAGCTATCAATATAAGTAACTAAAAATTAATTGCGGCTATACCTAAATATAAAAGTAATTAAATAACGTATTAAAGTACTAAACGTAAGTAACTTTAATAACTAAATTCACAGCGTATTTTGTTTATACAAACCAAAATACGCTGTACAGTAAAGTTTGTTCTTTAAATAAACAGATTAAGTAAACTGTTTAAATAAACAATTTAAGTAAACAGGTAAATAAACAAATTAAGCTAAGCACTAATGCTACTTAAATAGCGTTTATTTACCACAACATTATCCTTTAGGAGAGGAAACATGAAAACAATGACACAACAGAACCAAAAGGGTTTCACCCTAATTGAATTAATGATCGTAGTAGCAATTATAGGTATTCTTGCTGCAGTAGCATTGCCTGCGTATCAGGATTACACTGCTAGAGCTAAAGGCTCAGAACTAATGCTTGCAGCAAGTACAGCTAGAACGTGTATTAGCGAAAAAGCGCAAGTAGGACGTTCACCTGACGATTGTGACGCATCTACTAGCTCAACAGCTGTTGGTACTGGCTCACTTTCTAAATATGTAAAAAGTGTAGATGTTAACAGCAGTGGAAAAGTAACTGCAGTTGGTGCAAGCGATTTAGTAGGTTTAAGTATCATATTAACTCCTCAAAACAATGGTAGCCCTGCAGATGAGAATGATTTTGTTGGCGGTGGTGACAGTGATAAAGCCGCTGGATTCAACTTAAGTGAATGGATTTGTACAGGTAAAGCAACTGGAACAGCTAAAACAAGTTGGCTTCCAAGTTCTTGTACTGTTGCTACTACTGGTAATCAATAATTTAGTTAGTATTTATAAATTAAGGGTAGCTTATTCAGCTACCTTTTTTATTATATGAAATTCTATTGGATGACATCATGGCAAAAAAACAAGAAGACAAAAGCTTAGACATCTTCCAATGGATAGGTGTAAGCACCCGCGGGAAAAAGCTTGAAGGTGAAATGTCTGGCGCCAGTATTGCTCTTGTTAAAGCCCAATTACGTAAACAAGGCATCACGCCATCCAAAGTAAAACGCAAAGCTAAACCTTTGTTTGGTATTCAAAGAATACAAAAAATTACCCCAAAGGATATTGCCTTAGTAACTCGGCAAATAGCCACTATGCTGATGGCGGGTGTACCGCTAATTCAATCGATCGATATGATAGGCTCAGGCTCAACAAACAAAAGTGTTAGCAAGCTCATGGGTGCTATTGGCGATGAAGTAAAAGCTGGTCAACCGCTATCCTTAGCGCTTAGAAAGCACCCTCGTTATTTTGATGATTTATATTGCGACTTAGTGGCATCGGGTGAGCAGTCGGGCGCACTGGATAAAATATTTGACCGTGTTGCCCTTTATAAAGAAAAATCAGAAGCACTAAAATCAAAAATTAAAAAAGCCATGTTTTACCCGATTGCTATATTAGTAGTTGCGCTGATTGTAACCTCCATATTACTGATTTTTGTGGTGCCGCAATTTCAAGATATTTTTGCTGGCTTTGGTGCTGAGCTACCTGCTTTTACCTTATTTGTAATCGCTATTTCTGAATTTATGCAAGCCAACTGGTGGATAGCCCTCATTGGCGTTGTGGCGTTTGGTTATATATTTAAAGAAGCCCATTTAAGAAGTTTAAAACTGCGGGACGCCACTGACCGCGCCATACTTAAGCTTCCGGTTGTCGGCATGATTTTAAATAAAGCGGCTGTTGCCCGTTATGCCCGTACTTTATCCACCACTTTTGCTGCCGGTGTACCGCTAGTCGATGCTTTGGATTCTGCAGCGGGTGCCTCAGGTAATGCAGTTTACCGTTATGCTATTTTAGAAATAAAAGCCGAGGTGAGTTCAGGTAATCAAATGAACTGGGCGATGCGCAACTCTAAAATATTCCCCGATATGGTAATACAAATGGTTGCCATTGGTGAAGAGTCAGGATCGCTTGATGGCATGCTGGCAAAAGTCGCCACTATCTACGAGCAAGAAGTAGATGACGCCGTAGATGGCTTATCAAGCTTACTTGAGCCATTAATAATGGCGGTGCTTGGTGTATTAGTGGGCGGCTTAATTGTCGCCATGTACTTACCTATATTCCAACTAGGTTCAGTTATTTAGCTTCGAGCTTCGAGTTTCTAGGCCCGTTACCCGAAGCCCGTTGCTCGCAACTAAAGTGCGCGGCATAAAGCCCCGCCTACAGAACAATTAAAACGCGGTGGTTCCCCGCAACTCGTTGCCCGTTGCCCGAACCTCGAACCTAACACCTCGAACCTAACACCTCGAACCTAACACCTCGAACCTAACACCTCGAACCTCGAACCTTGAACCTTTAACCTTTAACCTTTAACCTAATCCTAACTTTGCACTTAAATAAAACCACTGTATTATCAACGCAGAATTTAGTTTTAGGTAAGATAAATGCATACTTTTTTTATTGATATCATCACCGCAATGCAAAGCCATTTATGGTTTTACTTAACCACGATTGGCCTAGTGAGTTTATGTATTGGTAGCTTTTTAAATGTGGTGATTTATCGCTTGCCGCTAATGATGCAAAAAGAATGGCAAACTGAATGCCGCTTATTATTAGCCGATGAACTAACCAGCCCAAAGGCGAAACAGACCACTGAACACACTACTAACACGTTTAACTTAGTTAAACCCAATTCATGCTGCCCAAAGTGCAAAGCAGCCATTAAGCCATGGCAAAATATTCCCATTATTAGTTGGTTAATTTTAAAAGGACAATGCGCGACCTGTAACAACCCAATATCAGTTCGTTACCCTCTCGTTGAAGCCATTACCGCTATTTTAAGTTTAGTGGTTGCCTACCGCTTTGGTGCTACAGATCAGGCCCTTTTATATATTTTTGTTACTTGGATTTTAGTCGCGCTCACCTTTATTGATATTGATCACATGCTACTGCCTGATCAGCTTACTTTACCGCTAGTATGGCTTGCGCTTATAGCCGCTGTAATGGGCGTAACAATAAGCCCGAGTGATGCAATAATCGGGGCCGCCTGCGGCTATTTAAGCCTGTGGAGTGTGTTTTGGCTATTTAAGCTATTAACTGGTAAAGAAGGCATGGGCTATGGCGACTTTAAATTACTGGCGGTGTTTGGCGCATTACTAGGTTGGCAATCGTTATTGACCATTATTTTGCTCTCAAGCGTGGTTGGCGCAGTAATTGGCATTGCCCTGCTGAGCATTCAAGGTAAAGACAAAGCAACGCCTATTCCTTTTGGCCCTTACTTAGCAATAGCCGGTTGGATCACTATGCTGTGGGGGACACAACTACAAAACAGCTATTTTAATTTTATTGGTTACTAATTATGAGCAATACACAAAACCATAAAAATAACTGGGTGCTGGGCCTAACCGGCGGGATTGGCTGTGGTAAAACCGCAGTTAGCGATATGTTGGCAGAATTAGGCATTACTATTGTTGATGCTGATATTATAGCTCGCCAAGTGGTTGAACCTGGCACTGATGGTCTAAAAGCTATTGTTGAGCATTTTGGCACTGACATACTCGATGAACATGGCTCATTAAACCGTAGCGAACTACGATCGCGGATTTTTAGTAATCCTGAACAAAAAACATGGCTCAATGCCCTGCTGCACCCTTTAATACGCACTAAACTGCTCACTGACTTAAAAAACGCGAAAAGCGACTATGTGGTTTTAGTTGCCCCGTTATTATTTGAAAATGGGCTTGATGGCTACTGTCATCGTACTTTGCTAATAGATGTTCCCAAAGAGGTGCAAATTGCACGTACTACACAGCGCGACAATATAAGCATTGAACAAGCAGAGCAAATTATTGACGCACAAATGTCTCGTGAGCATAAACAACAAAAAGCGGATGATATTTTAAATAATAACCGCGATTTAAACGATGTAAAACAAGACTTACTTAAGCTACATAATTATTATTTACAGCAAGCAAAGTCTACAATATAGAGTGACTGACCCAATCACAGCGCAATAAACTGATATTTTTATCGGTAAATTATCTGCTGCATTGGTACGATTAATGTATTCCTTTCTTTTTTCTGATAAATTGCTGAGTAAAGAAGGATTAAATCAGGTGCGCAATGAATATTAACTCACCGTTACTAAGAAAATTTATTACCCTCGGCCGGGTTGATACCGATACCGTAAAAGCCAGGCAGCAAGACTTTGCGTCAACTGCAGAGCTTATCTCTAAATGTGGAAAAATAGACAGTAAAGATTTAGCGCAGCAATGCATTGATTTATTTAGAGTGCCTTTTTTTGATTTAAAAGATTTTAATGTTGCACAAATTCCTGCCGAGCTAGTTAAAGAAAAGCTGATCCGCAAACACCACATTTTGCCTTTGGTACAAAAAGGCAGAAAAGTGTATATTGCCGCCTCAGATCCTACCGATTATGGTGCCTTCGAAAACTTTGAATTTAGCACGGGTTTATCGTGCGAAGTAGTTGTGGTTGACTACGTCCAGCTCGATAACAAAATTGAGCAATTACTCGATGCCACTGGCAGTTTAAATTTAAGTGAAGACGAATTTAAAGAGTTCGCTGAACTCGATTCTGAGCAGCACAAAGAACACACTCCTAAAGACGATGACAAAGACGACGCCCCGATAATTGTCTACATTAATAAAATTTTAATGGATGCAATAAAAAAAGGTGCTTCCGATCTTCACTTTGAACCCTATGAGCACAAATACCGTATTCGCTTTCGTATTGATGGTATTTTACATGAGGTAGCTAGTCCACCGAATAGTTTAGCAACCAAGCTTTCGGCGCGTATAAAGGTTATGTCGCGCCTTGATATCGCTGAAAAACGTAAACCACAAGATGGCCGTATCAAGCTTAAAATTACTGAGCGCAAAAGTATTGATTTTCGTGTTAGTACCATGCCGACCTTATGGGGTGAAAAAGTGGTAATGCGTATCCTAGATTCATCCAGTGCCATGCTAGGGATTGATGTATTAGGTTATGAACCCGAACAGAAAAAACTCTACCTCGATGCACTTGAGCAACCGCAAGGAATGATTTTGGTTACCGGCCCAACCGGTTCAGGTAAAACGGTTTCTTTGTATACGGGCTTAAATATACTCAATCAGCCGGAGCGGAATATTAGTACCGCCGAAGATCCGGTAGAAATTAACCTCGAAGGGGTTAACCAAGTACAAATAAATACTAAAGCAGATATGACTTTTGCTAATGCACTGCGGGCGTTTTTACGTCAAGATCCCGATGTGGTGATGGTGGGTGAAATACGTGATTTAGAAACTGCAGAAATATCAATTAAAGCGGCGCAAACAGGTCACTTGGTGCTATCAACACTGCATACCAACTCAGCGCCAGAAACGATTACTCGTTTGTTAAATATGGGTGTACCCGCGTATAATGTGGCCAGTTCTATTAGTTTAATTATAGCTCAGCGTTTAGCCCGAAGGTTATGCTCTAAATGTAAAACACCAGAGCAGTTACCTCGCGAAGAGCTTATACGCCAAGGCTTTAGTGAACAACAAATTCAAGACATGGTTTTATACGCACCTAAAGGCTGTGAAAACTGTACCGATGGCTACAAAGGCCGTGTTGGTATTTACGAAGTAATGAAAATTACGCCTGAAATAGCGCAAATTATAATGCGCGGCGGTAACTCATTAGAAATTGCTGAGGTATCACTTAAAGCAGGATATAACAATTTGCGTTTATCGGGTATTCGTAAAGCCGCAGAGGGTGTGACCTCACTTGCTGAGGTTAATCGTGTCACTAGTTTTTAAATAGAAAGCTTAGCTGTTTATTATAAATTGAGTCGCAAAGCCTATATTAATGTGAGAGTAAATTATGCCAACAGTGGTTAACTGCCCAACCTGTAAAGCAAAAGTAGAATGGTCAGAACAAAGTCCGAATCGCCCTTTTTGTTCAAAACGTTGCCAACTTATTGATTTAGGTGAATGGTCGTTTGAAAATAATAAAATTTCAGCACCCATCACTTCTGCAGATGAATTCAGCCAAGACATGATTGAAGACATTGAAGCAATGATGGCAAAAAACGAAGATGACTTTTTTAAGTGATTTTTAATGGTTCGAGGTTCGAGAAATTTAAAAACCTTGCAGTTAACATAGCAAGGTTTTTTATACCTGTAGCAGCGGTTTACCCCGCGTCAGTATTAGGTTTTAGGTCATTTATCTACCACAGAGGCGCAGAGCACACAGAGAAAGTGACAATAAATGATCTTCTCTCTGTGTAGCGCAAAGCGCCTCTGCTCCCTCTGTGGTTCAAAATATTCTGTAGATACAAGGCGGGGCTTCGGGTTGCGGACCTCGCCCCTCGCACCTCGCCCTATTACCTGCGGCGCTGCTGTATTTTAGCTAACTTTTCTTTTTGCTCAGCGTTAAGCAGTTGCATTACTTGATGCTGGGTTTTCAATTTAATTAATCCCAATTGCTGCTTCTTATCTTGGCGTGCGGTTAATAACTCTTTCGCTGCATTTTCGTCAAAGTTTGGCGCTGACAATAACGCATCCATCTGCGCTTTATAAGCTTGGCGCTGTGCCTTACGCGCGTCTTTATTTTGGCTTCTTAGTGCTTTAATTTGCGTTTTTTGCGCTGTAAAAATCGCTTTTAATTGCGTTTGCTGCTCTTGCGTAAGCGCCAGTTTATCTGCTGCTCGCTCAGAGAGTAAAAAGCGTGCTTGAGAGTGGCCTTGTTTATGGCCATCACCTTTTGCAAGTGCGCTGCCCGCACTGAGCGTTGCTGCTGTTAAGCCACATATAAGTACTAATTTTGATAGCGTGTTTATCTTAGTCATAATCATCACCTTAATATTGAGTTTGTTGTGGCTAACATACCCAATCAACCGCAAGAAACGAGTTTCAGTTGGAATTAAAAACTATTTAGGCAAGGCATTGATTGTAACCAATGGTTGCTCCCTTGTTAAAATCGATAACGCAGAATAAATCGTTTTAAAACCAACCCTTTGGGCGTTTCACAGCAACTAGCTCTCGGTGTTGTGACTTTTTAAAAGGGAATGCCATTCTTGCAAAGTCACGCCTTGATAGCCAGCTGCTGTGAAACGCTGAATTCTGTATCTTGAGGCTGACTGGGTATACGCCAGTGAGTTAACTATACCTAACTCAATGCAAAGTAACGCAAAGCAGTGTAAAGGTTATGTAAAGACTAACTTTTAGTACATTAAACGCGTAAAATAAAACCATAAAACAGCGCGTAGGGCTTAATGTATGAAACTATTAATGATTGATGATGACACCGGTTTATGTGAGCTATTAAGCGAGTATCTGAGCGCACAAGGCTTTAGCATACAAACCGCACATGATGGCCAACAAGGCTTAGAGCTTGCTTTACAAAACGATTACGCGCTTATATTACTTGATGTTATGTTGCCCTTTATAGATGGCTTTGAAGTACTCAAACAACTCAGGCAAAGTAAATTAACGCCGGTGATTATGTTGACCGCTAAAGGTGAAGACTTTGACCGTATTTTTGGTTTAGAGCTCGGCGCTGATGACTATATTCCAAAACCGTTTAACCACCGCGAACTCCTTGCCCGCGTTAAAGCTATTACTCGCCGTATTGAACACATTAATAGTGTAAGCAATAACAATAATAAAAAGCTCTCTTTAAACGGTATTACTATTAACTTTGCCACGCGTGAAGCCAGTGTAAATAACACCACACTCACGCTTACGGGTACCGAATACGAAATATTGGCTTTATTAGTAAAACACGCCCCTGATGTTATAAGCAAAGAGCAAATAAGCGAAGAGGTACTAGGACGGCGTTTAGCGTCATTTGATCGCTCTATTGATATGCATGTGAGTAATATTCGAAAAAAAATAACCGAGCATATCGCGGGTGAAAAAATTAAAACTATTCGAGGGACGGGTTATGTCTTTATCCAAGGAGAGTAAATTAACGCGTTTTAGTTGGTTAAGACACCCTCGACATTATTTGTTTTTTAAAGTCTTTGCTTGGTTTTGGCTAACGATCATTGGCACTTTTACTGCGCTATTTTTCTTGAGTAATATTTCACTAATAAACGCCATTAGCCATGACCCCCTAAAAGGGCCCATGCAAAAAAATCTAGAACACTTGGCTCGAGGTATCGAACGTAGTGCACATAAACACAAGCGATCTATTCATGACATTATTACTCACCCGCGTTTGAGTAAGCGCAAGTTACTTTATTTAAATTCACTAAGTAGTGATGAGTTTTTGATCAGTAAAAAAGTTGAGAATAATATTGATTTTAGCTTACTGAACTTTAGTGAAGGCATGCCACCTCAAATTATTTTTACTGAATATTACCAAGCTTTTGGCCCTGTGCGCATTCGAGTACCTGAAGGCGAATTTGCGTTATATGAAATCGATATAAATCAACAGCGACCGCTCTTTATTCGCTTAAGATTATTGCCGGTTTGGTTAAAAATTTCTATCGCCATTATCGCCTCACTTACATTAAGCTTTTTATTTAGTCGTAACTTAATTGCCCCTATAAATAGTTTAAAACAAGCTGCAATTAGACTCTCAAATGGCGATTTAAGTGCGCGCGCGGCAATAAATAGTCAACGAAAAGATGAGCTTGGAGTTTTAGGACGCGATTTTAACCGTATGGCTGATCAATTAGAGCAACTACTTAGCGCTCAAAAGCGTTTACTTGCCGATATATCCCATGAATTGCGCTCCCCACTAACACGCTTAAAAATGGCCACAGGGCTGGCGCAAATGCAAGCGAGTGAGGCCAGCCAATCGTATTTATTGCGTATTGAAAAAGAAGCAAATCAACTTGATAAAATGATAGCCGATGTATTGCAGGTATCGCGCTTAGAAGCCAATAGCCAACCTTTATCACTGCAAGCGCAGTCGTTACAAGTTATTGTTGACCATGTGATTAACGATGCTCAGTTTGAAGCAAAACAGCACAATAAAACGCTGCATATTCAAGGTGATGCTGAGGTAAATATAGAGTGCGACGAAATGCTGATTGCCAGTGCTCTAGAAAATATTTTACGTAATGCAATTAAATACGCACAACATACTATTAGCATCACCTTAAAACACAGTGATATTATTACTATACAAATATGTGATGACGGCCCTGGCGTTCCCGCAGCGCAACTTGATAAACTATGTGAGCCATTTTTTAGGCAATCAGACGCCCGCGACCGAGTCAGCGGCGGCACTGGGCTGGGTTTAGCCATTGCAAAAAATGCGGTGATTGCCCACGGCGGAAATTTAGCTTTATCAAATAAGGACGCTGGCGGGTTATGCGTTGAGATAAGCTTACCAATACAAAAGAGAGACCATGTTTTATAGCAATGAAAGCGAGCTTGAAAATAACCTACCTGCCATTAATGAGTTTTATACTAATACACTCAAAAAAGCCTATTTAAGCACGGCTGCCGGTAAATTATTTTATGCTTACGCTAAGCCTAAACAGGCTCACACTGCCATTGTTATTAGTTCTGGGCGCATTGAAGGACTCGATAAATACAAAGAGCTGCTTTGGGAGCTTTATTGTAATAATTTTGCTGTTTTTATTGTTGATCACCAAGGCCAAGGGCGCTCTTATCGGTTATTAAAAAACCCCCATAAAGGCTATGTCAAACAATTTGAAGATTACAGTCACGATCTCAATCAATTCAATCTTGAGGTGGTAAAGCAGCATTGGCAAGGTAAAAAACTACTGCTTAGCCATTCAATGGGTGGCGCTATTGCGTTTGATTACTTAGCACGTTACTCACATGACTTTAGTGGGGCGTTTTTATCTGCGCCCATGTTTGATATTCATACTAAAGGAATACCAAAACCCGTAGCACAGTTTATCGCCGCCAGTGCGTCATTATTAGGGTTCTCAGGGTGTTATGCGTTAGGACAAAGCGATTATACACCTGAAGAGTTTGCGCTTAACACTTTAACCAGTAGCCAAATACGCTATGATCAATTTAGGGCAACTTATCAGCAAACGCCACTATTACAATTAGGCGGTGTTACCTATGGCTGGCTGCATACTGTTTTTTCATTTATTAAAGCGCTCGATAAACTATCCATAACAACCCCGTTATTTATAGCCAGCGCAGAAAATGACGAAGTGGTTGATAACCAAGCTCAGCATAAGCTTGCAAGCCGACATAAAAACACCCTAATAAGGCAGTTTAAAGGGGCTAAGCACGAGCTGTTTTTTGAGCGGGACGAAATTCGCCAACCATTGCTAACAAGCCTTTATAAATTTTGTGATTCAATAGATTAACTACTAAGCGACAGCGGATCTAGGTGAATCAAAATATCAACTTCAGATTCAAATTGCTGAGTGATCATCAGCTCCACTTCATCTGCCACTTTATGGGCACGAATAAGCGGTAAATTGTCATCAAGCTCTAAATGCAGTTGAATAAACTTAACTTTACCGCCCTGTCGAGTGCGAATACCGTGCACCCCATAAACATCATTATGGTTACGCGCTATTTCAAAAATACTTTGCTTTTCTTCATCGGGTAGCTCTTTGTCCATTAAATGCGAGGCACTTTCGGTTGCTATATCCCAACTGTTATACAATAAATAACCTGCCACACCGATAGCAAACAATGGGTCGGCATACAGTACGCCATAATAGGCGAGTAAAATAGCAAGCAATACCGCCGCATTTAAAATTAAATCGCCCTTGTAGTGAACGGAGTCGGCTTTTATAGCGATTGATTCTGTGTGCTTCACGACTTTATTTTGCACATATACAATTACCAAGGTACAAGCAATGGCAAAAATACTCACCCATACACCTAATAATGAGTGCGAAAGCTCTACTGGGTTTATTAATCGCTCGATACCGTGAAACATTAATAAACAGCCCGAGCCCGCAATAAATGCGGCTTGGCCTAACCCTGCAAGCGCCTCCGCTTTACCGTGACCAAACCGGTGGTCATCATCCGCAGGACGCAGTGCATACGATAAAACTAAAAAGCTCATTAGCGTCGCGGTAATATCCATTAATGAGTCGGTTAATGAGCCAAGCATTGACGCCGAACCCGACGCCAGCCAAGCCCATGCTTTGGTCGCAATCATTAGGCTCACCATGACCATGGTCACTATGCTTGAAGCTTTGACCCAAAATTCATAACTGCGATTATGCACGTATCTGTCCAAGTGTAAGTTGTATTTAATGTTTGTAGTATATCATTTTTTATTCATTGTTCGTGTATACTGAGCCAGTCAAATTAAAGATTTTATAGGGCTTATTGTGCTGGATATTGTTTTATACCAACCTGAAATTCCGCCTAACACCGGGAATATCATTCGTTTATGTGCCAATACTGGCTATTCATTGCATTTAATTGAACCGTTAGGGTTTGAGTGGGATGACAAACGTGTAAAACGCGCTGGACTTGACTATCACGAATTTAGCCATGTACAACGCCATGCCTCATTTGATGCTTACTTAGAAAAGTGCCAACCTAAAAAGGTGTATGCTTGCACCACTAAAGGTAGCCAATTTCATCACCAAGCACAGTATGAAGCGGGTGATTGCTTAGTATTCGGCCCAGAAACCCGAGGCTTACCTGATGACATGATTCAAGCACTGCCAAACGAGCAACGCGTGCGTATACCTATGCAAGCCGATAGTCGCAGTATGAATCTGTCTAATGCAGTAGCTGTGTTTGTGTATGAATCTTGGCGCCAGCTTGGCTTTGTAAACGCGCAATAAGGTTTTAGGTTTTAGGTTTTAGGTTTTAGGTAAACAAAATAACTGTCACCTAAAACCTAGCAGTTCGTTTTATTCTGACTTTTGTTCACGACCTAATAACGCCATAGCAGCTGCTTTCATGTCTTTATTTTCATAGAGTACTTTGTATATTTGCTCGGTAATTGGCATTTCAACACCAGCGCGTTGAGCTAGTAAGTACACTTCTTTGGTATTTCTAAAGCCTTCAACCACTTGGCCGATTGATGCAATGGCATCATCAACACTTTCACCTTTGCCTAAGGCTAAACCAAAACGGCGGTTGCGCGATTGGTTATCGGTACAGGTTAGAATTAAATCACCTAACCCAGCCATGCCCATAAAGGTTTCAGGTTTTGCACCTAGGGCACAACCCAAACGCGATAACTCTGCTAAACCACGGGTAATAAGCGCGGTACGTGCATTTGCACCAAACCCTACTCCATCAGAAATCCCTGCACCAATAGCAATTACGTTTTTAACCGCACCACCAAGCTGTATGCCAATAAAGTCGTCATTGTTGTACACTCTAAACGAGCGACCGCAATGTAATAAATCGGCAATTTGTTTCGCAAATGCTGATGACGTTGATGACACCGAAATAGCGGTTGGTGAGCCCTTAGCCATTTCTTTGGCAAAAGTTGGCCCTGAAAGCACCGCTAATGGCACCTCTTCACCTAGCTCTTGCACTGCTACTTCTTGTAACAAACGCCCAGTATTTGGCTCTAGTCCTTTGGTGGCCCATGCTATTTTTGCATTTGGGCGCAAAGCAGGTTTGATTTGCTTTAATGTGTCAGCAAATGCGTGGCTTGGCACAACAACCAAAACAATATCGCTACTTTGCGTTGCACGCTGTAAATCTGCTTCAAGGATTAAGGTATCAGGAAAAGGAATATCAGGTAAGTAACGTTGATTTTTTCGCTCAGCTGCAAGCGTCGCAACGTCTTGGCTATTGCGTCCCCATAAAGTCACTTTGTGACCATTTCGGGCTAAACAAATAGCAAGGGCGGTGCCATACGACCCCGCCCCTAAAACAGTAACAGCTGATGTGGCTGTATTCATAAATTAAGCGTCTGCTGTAGCCTGCTCAGCTTGCGCTGTGCGTTGCTGCATGTACTGTGCAAATAATGCGTCAAAGTTAACTGGCGCAAGATTAAGTTGTGGGAACGTACCACGATTTACTAAGTTAGATACCGCTTCACGTGCATATGGGAATAACACATTAGGGCAAAATGCACCTAGCATGTGCGCTAATTGCATTTCTTCAACGTCAGCAATCGTAAAGATACCTGCTTGTTGAATTTCACATAAAAACGCAGTTTCTTCACCGATAGATGCCGTTACAGTTAGTGCAAGCACAACTTCGTAAACACCTTCATCAAGCTTGTTAGAGCGCGTATCTAAATCTAATTTTACTTCTGGAGCCCACTCTTTTTGAAAAATAGCTGGCGAATTTGGCGTTTCAAACGATACATCTTTAGTGTAAATACGTTGAATAGTAAACTGTGCACCTGCATCAGCTTCTGCTGCTGCGTTTTGATTTTGTTCGTTCATTGTTATTCCTAACCTGTTATTTATTATAATTAATTAAATTAAGCACTGAGCTTAGCATCAAGGTGACCTTGTGCTTCTAGTGCCATCATGTCGTCACAGCCACCGATGTGTTCATCGTTGATAAAAATTTGTGGAACCGTGCTTGCGCCACCGGCTTTGGCGATCATTTCATCGCGAAGCTCTGGCTGAACGCCAATATCAATATTTGTGTATTTTACACCTTTGCTGTCTAACAGCGCTAATGCGCGATGACAAAAAGGACAATATCCTTTGGTGTATAAAACAACGTTACTCATAATTAATCCTTAATCGGTTTAGCTAAGAGATATTAGCGACCGCTTGTTGTTGGCAGACTTGCTGATTGCCACGCACCCATACCGCCAGATAAAACATAAACCTGTTCATAGCCTGCTTTATGCATTGCGGTTGCAACACCTGAAGCAGTCATGCCTGCAGCACATACCACTATAATGGGTTTGCTCTTATACTTTTCAAGGGTCGAGAAATCAGATTCTTTAGCTTTTTCTGGGTTTAAGTGCACAGCACCGGCAATATGGCCGGTTTTAAACTCTTTTTGCCCACGCATATCAACAACCTGGCCGTCTTCGCGGTTAATAAGTAACGTTAACTGCTGAGGATTGATTTGACGAATTGCAGAAAATTTACTTTTTATTGCGCCACTAATAATAAGAAACGCAATCGCAACCCAAGCTAGGCTTAGAATTGGATGGTTTGAGACAAATTCAATATATTGATCCATTCGACTTCCACTATAAAGTTACATACTAAAACGGATGTTTTAGATATTTTAAATTCTTACCAATTGCACTTGCACAATGAGCAGTCACTCATCAGCAAATCAATAGAGCGCTGTTAGGCTACTCTGAATTTTCACCTACAAGATAGGCTTAACTTACCCCACAACCCTATTCAATACTTGAATAAAATAGAGATTAGCCGCGCAAGTATACCCAAATCAGCTAAAAATGCGAGTTTAAGCACGCTTGAAAGCCACAATGCCCTGCTCTTTTTAACTGAAAAATAACCTAGCCCTTTAAAGTTTTTAATTTAGCCAATCCTAATTGAAAATTTTTAATATCTTCTTTTCATTGCTGATCCTAGCTATAAAACGCGGTATGCTAAGACTTGGCATGTTGGCATTAATGTTAGCGTGTATTTTAGCAACGCTAGGGTCTGTTGATCTTTCAAGGTTAAATTTGCAGCAGCCTGTTTGGTATTTAGGCAAGGCAGAGCCTATGTAGTGTGGTTATTCCCCATAAATAGGCGATAACGCAGCATCAATGCCAAACAGGTGCTGCCCGAAGGGTTCTGCCTAGGTGCGATTTACTCTTTGTTGCCTACATGGATGTAGGTAAGGGGCGTGAGCAGGACGCGGAAGCTTTGCTCGGTTTTGACTTAGCCCACTAGGTTACAAACCTCGCGCCGCGATTAAACCGCCCCTAGTTTGAACAAATTTTAATCCGCAAAGGTCAACAGACCCTAATAGGAGTGACTATGACAGAGCATAAAAAACCACTGGTATTAATGATTTTAGATGGCTGGGGATACAGAGAAGATGAGCAAAGCAATGCTATTTTAGCTGCTAACACCCCTGTATTAGATGAGCTTTGGGCCACACGTCCTCATACATTAATTTCAGCATCGGGTTTAGATGTCGGTCTTCCTGATGGCCAAATGGGTAATTCTGAGGTGGGCCATGTTAATTTAGGCGCAGGCCGTATTGTGTATCAAGATTTTACCCGTATCACCAAAGCCATTGATGATGGCGAATTTGATACAACCCCTGCACTTGTTGAAAACATTGATAAAGCCGTTCATGCCAACAAAGCTGTACACATTATGGGACTGTTAAGTCCAGGTGGCGTGCATAGCCACGAAGATCATATTGTTGCCAGTATACAACTGGCTGCAAAACGCGGCGCTAAAGAGGTGTACTTTCATGCCTTTTTAGATGGACGCGATACACCACCGCGTAGTGCTAAAGCGTCTATTGAGCGTATTGAAGCCTTATTTAGCGAACTTAAATGTGGCCGTTTAGCCTCACTAATTGGCCGTTACTATGCCATGGACAGAGACAACCGCTGGAACCGTGTTGAAAAAGCCTATAATTTAATCACCTTAGGTGAAGGCGATTTTGATTATGAAGAAGGCGTAAGTGCACTAAATGCCGCTTATGAGCGCGATGAAAATGACGAATTTGTAGCAGCCATCACGATCACTCCTAAAGGCAGCGAATCTGTAAAAGTAAATGATGGCGACACCATTATATTTGCAAACTTTAGAGCAGACCGCGCACGCGAAATAACCCGCGCCTTTGTAGAACCAGGCTTTGACGGCTTTAATAAGAAAAAATCGCCTGAGCTTAGCGGCTTTGTGATGATGACTGAATACGCAGCCGATATAGATGCGCCTGTTGCTTTTGGCCCCACACCGCTTAATAACGTACTTGGCGAATGGTTTGAAAAACAAGGTAAAACTCAACTGCGTATTTCTGAAACTGAAAAATATGCTCATGTTACCTTTTTCTTCAGTGGTGGACGAGAAGATGAGTTTGACGGCGAAACCCGTGAACTTATTCCATCACCTCAGGTTGCAACTTATGATTTGCAGCCAGAAATGAACTCAAAAATGCTTACCGATAAGCTAGTAGAAGCAATAAAAAGTGGAAAATACGATGCCATTATTTGTAACTACCCTAATGGCGACATGGTCGGTCACTCAGGTGTATTTGAGGCTGCAGTTAAAGCCTGTGAGGCAGTAGATAACTGTATTGGCCGTGTAGTGAATGCATTGAAAGAATATGGCGGCGAAGCACTTATTACCGCCGATCATGGCAATGCAGAGCAAATGGCAAACCTTAAAACAGGCCAAGCGCACACAGCACATACCAGTGAGCCCGTGCCGTTTATTTATGTAGGTCGCGATGCACAAGCTTATTCAGGCAAAGCCTTGAGCGATGTTGCCCCAACCATGCTGCATTTAATGGGGTTAGAGCAACCTGCAGAAATGACAGGGTCGCCAATTATGGTGTTGAAATAACCTATGAAAAAAAGCGCATACCGCGTCATTGCGTGTATCTGTGTACTGCATTCATTAGTCACTGGCGTTGCCGTGGCTAATGAAGATCGTACTAAAAAAGACCTATCCCAAGTTCAAGTGGCTTTAGAACAAAGCCAAGCTGAATATCAACAACAGCAAAAAGAAATAGCTAAACAGCAGCAAAAGCTAAAAGCACATGAACTCGCTATAGCGAAAAACGCTAAAGCACTCAATATGGCTGAGCAATCAGTTAAAAAAACACAACAACAGCAAGCAGAGCAACAACAACGCGCGGTAAAGCTTGAAAAACAACAAGCCCAATTTCAGCGTGTGTTAGCAGCACAGTTAAAAAGTGCTTATATGGCAGGTAGTGATGACTATTCAAAAATGCTGCTTAACCAAGAAGATACCGCTAAATTTGAACGTACGCTTAGCTATTACAACTACTTAAATAAAGCCCGCATAAAGCAGCTTGATGAACTTAAAGCGCTGCAAATAGAAATTGCGAAAAACCAAGCTGAGCTTGAAAAAACAAAAGAAAAGCTAGTTGCTTTATTTGATGAACAAAAAAGGCGACAAGCAGCGCTTCTTGACGCTAAAAATGAGCGCCAGGCCAGCCTAAAAAATCTAAAAAAGCAGTTAAATAAAACAAAAAATTCAATTAGTTACTTAGAAGAGAACGAACAAACGCTGATAGCAACTATTAAAGAACTTGAAGAAGAAAAAACCACAAAGATTGAGCTATTGGGCCTAAATAAAAATAAAGGAAGATTAAGCTGGCCGAGTAAAGGCAAACTAACGCACAAGTTTGGCCAACGTAAGCACGGCGGAATTAACTGGAAAGGCGTATTAATTTCTGCTGCAGAGGGCACTTCAGTAAATAGCATTCATAACGGTCAGGTGGTATTTGCAGATTGGTTAAAAGGTTACGGCTGGGTGATTGTTGTGGACCACGGAGAAGGCTTTATGAGCTTATACGGGCATGCACAAACCTTGCTAAAAGACGTGGGTGATATGGTCAGAGAAGGTGAAAGTGTTGCATTAGTTGGGCAAAGCGGCGGACAAGCTGATTCTGGTCTATACTTTGAAATACGTCATAAAGGGCGTGCTGTTAATCCCATAAAATGGTGCAGGCGTATTTAATCTTAAAATAACTGCATCCTAGTAGAGGCAGTTATGATAAACACACACATTTGCCAAAAAAAAGTATCGCAAACAAAACCAATGTTTTGGTTTTGTTTGCAGTTATTTTTTTTATTGGCAGTTTTTGGCTTTATAAATAATGCTCATGCCAGTTCGGTCAAAGATTTAGAAAGCCAAAAAATAAATGAAATACTGTTTAATATTCATACCTACTACGTTGATGATTTGGCACTGCATAACAGTGAATACAACACCTCTCAATTTGAACGCTTATACTCTAAACTCGATCCCTACTCTAAATATTTAGATAAAAATGAGCTAAATGCGTTATTTGATAATACCAATGGTCGCTATACTGGCTTAGGCATTGAGGTCAAAAATATTGAGCAGCGCACCAAGATTGTTAAAGTAATTAATAATTCGCCTGCTAAACAAGTCGGCCTGCGAGCTGGCGATATTATTACAGCAGTTAATAATCAGCAGATTAAAAATAGTCCTATTGATATAGTCGCGCAGCAAATTAAAGACAGCCCCAACAATAAAGTACAACTAAGTATTATCCGAAATAACAATCTAACACCGCTCATATTTAACCTCAGCAAAAAACAAATAAAACTGGCCAGTGTAACTAAGCAACTACTTGATGCTGGTAGCGGTTATATTGCTATAAATACCTTTTCAAACCACACCTTGCATGAGGTTGCCTTACAAATAGCCGCTATGCAAAACCATTACGGCCACGCATTAAAAGGCCTGATTATTGATTTACGAGACAACCCTGGCGGGACTTTAAAAAGCGCGGTTGCTGTGGCAGATCTCTTTTTACAAGATGGTCTAATAGTAACAACCAAAGGACGTTTTTATGATTCTAATCAGTCGTTTTACGCTAAGCGCGGCGATATTTTGAAAGGCGCACCTATTGTTGTCCTGATTAATGAAAACTCAGCCTCAGCAGCAGAAATACTGGCTGCAGCACTAAAAGAAAATATGCGTGCAAAAATAGTGGGGAGTCAGTCGTTTGGCAAAGGATCGGTACAATCACTCATTCCATTAGGCGATGGTGATACCGCCTTAAAACTGACCACCGCACGCTACTTTACGCCATCAGGTGGATCGATTGAAGGTATTGGCGTAACTCCAAATGTGGCGATTAATCAAACAACACTTCCACAAACAAATAAAGCCGTTATAATAAAAAATGAACAATCACAGCAAAACTCCGTTTTTAACGCTGAAGAATTAGCCGATATCCAGTTAGTAAAAGCAAAACAGCTACTTAGCATGCAATAAAAACGGTAAACTATTTAAAGATAATAAAAATTATAAAACGTGAAAATTATAAATTTAATGGTGTTAGCTGGGCTTTTTTTAGCCTTATTTGCAACAACGAGTGCTGTTAAAGCCAAGCAAATAGCCATAGTGATCGATGATATAGGTTATCATCAACGTGATTTAGAATTCCTGAGTTTACCTGGGCAGTTGTCCTATTCAATATTGCCCCACACCCCCTATTCTCAAATATTTGCAACCCTTGCTAGTCAGTCAAATAAAGAGCTCCTGTTGCATGTTCCTATGCAGGCTTTAAATGGTAAAAAACTCGGGCCAGGTGCGCTCACTTTAAATATGGATAAAGCAAAACTTCAACAAACGCTCGGGAATGCGCTGGCGAGTTTACCGCAAGTTAAAGGAGTTAATAACCATATGGGCTCTGCGCTGACTCAACAAAGCCAAGCAATGAAATGGACCATGGAAGTACTCAAAAAACGCCAGCTATATTTTCTTGATAGCCGTACAACTGAATTAAGCCAAGCTCAGAATGCAGCCAACTTTTTGGGAGTGGAAAACATTAGCCGACATGTATTTTTAGACAATATAACGACCACAGAGCAACTACAATTAAGATTAGAAGAGCTAAAATCAAAAGCAACTAAGTATCAGTTTGCCATTGCTATAGCGCACCCCTATCCCGAAACCATCGATTTTTTACGCCACGCTTTGCCGCAATTAAGTGAACAAGGATTTGAACTGGTGCCAGTATCGCAACTGGTAGAGCGTAAGTATGTACAAATAGCTCAGCAACAAGCTATTTCATTAAACTGATGGGGTAAGTAAACACCCCACCCCGTCAGTTAATTTAACTCACTTAAGCGCATTATATTTATAAAATAAATGTCGCTACTTTGGCATTTAAATCTGTAGCTCTGTCTTTTAATACTTCAGCTTGGCTTAAATGCGCAGTGGCTGAGGTAGTAATTTCATCGGTTACATCTTTAATGGCGACCGTATTTCGAGTAATTTCATTGGTCACTTGCGTTTGCTCTTCTGCTGCAACCGCTATTTGACCCGCCATATCAGAAATTTCATTCACTGCTAAGGTGATTTCCTCTAGTGCGTGAGCTGCTGCATTAACATCATCCACACTATTGTTAGCATACCCCTTACTGCTGTGCATCAAGCTCACTGCTTTTTTGGTCGTATTTTGTAAGGTTTCTATGGTGGTGTAAATTTCTGCTGTGGAGTTTTGCGTTCTTCTTGATAGCACACGCACCTCATCGGCAACCACTGCAAAGCCACGCCCTTGTTCACCAGCACGGGCAGCCTCTATTGCGGCATTGAGTGCTAAGAGATTTGTTTGCTCAGCAATTTCTTGAATTGTGGTCAAAATACTCGATATAGCCTGAGCATGTAAGCTTAGTTCGCCAATGACGGTGGTTGTTTGGTCTATTTCACCCGCAAGTGAGTTAATCGTGTTTCTGGTTTTATCAACTAACAGTTTACCTTCACGACTACTTTGCGCTGACTGCTGTGATGCCGTCGCGGTATTTTCGGCATTAGCAGCAATCTCATGGGTTGCACTTGCCATCTCTGTAACCGCAGTGGCAACCATCGCTACTTCTTGTTGCTGACGCTGCAACTCACTGACACTGTTTTGATTGGTGATTAAGCTTTTCTCTGCATCAAAATCTAAATCAGTAGATAACTGGCGAATATGGCTTATAAGCTCATGCTGGCTGCTTACAAAGCGATTAAAACTATCAGCTAGTACCCCAACTTCATCTTGTGTATCAACACTAATACGCTGGGTCAAATCACCGTTACCATCAGCAATTGTTGATAACGCTTGTGATACTCGACTTAACGGCGCAAGCAACACACTTAATAACCATGAAATAGCCAACACGCTCAATAAAAGTACCACACTGACTAATACGAGTTGAGTTACTAATAAACTAATTAGCGGTGCCTCTAAGGTTTCTTTATCCAGTACAAATAGCAACTGCCAATTGGTATTATTTATATTTTCACCCCAAACAAGCTTCTCTCGGCCTTCATCTTTAAAATAAAGGGGAGTAAATTCACCGTTTTGACTATTAGATAAAATGAATTGGTGATTTATTTTCGAGTCAATATGCGTAATATTTGCCATTACTTTTTTAGTGTCTTTATAGGCAATCACAGTGCCATCTTGATGCATCATGATGGCATAGCCATTTGCCGGTAAAGACATAGTATTAACATCATTAACTAAAGACTCAATCGATAAATCACCCGCTACCACGCCACTTTGTGTGGTTTTAGCAATAGAAACAACCAACTGATTAAACGCAGTATCTAAATAAGGTTTGGTAATTACGGTGCCATTTTTCAGCTGTGCTTGTTTATACCATGGACGAGTGCGCGGGTCGTAGCCGGTTCGATCAATACTTGGATCAGAGTCAGTCATTTTCCCGATACTATCTCCAAAGTAAGTTAATTGAAAACCACCGGACACTTGGGCTTGCTGTAATGCGCTGAGCGTATTGCCCTCAACCTTACTCGCAACTGACTCTATGATCTGCTGACGACTAGCTAGCCAATCTTCAATACTCGCAGCTTGTTGCTTACCAGACTGACTTACATTATCAATACTGCTTTTTAACAGTAACGCTTTTTGAGAGGTGTAGCTATTCCACGATAGCAATACAATAATAACGGCTAGGGCAAGAACCACCGATAGCAAGATCTTTTTCTTTAGTGAATATGAGTTCATATTGAGTGTAAATACTCGCGTTAAATGAAATTGAAAGGCAATAAGCACAGCAATTAATAATTTAATTTAGGCTACGGTTTGAACGACAAGTCGCTCAGGTGCGCGAATATTTTCATATACCCAAATTAAAAACAAACTAAAATCATATATTTAAATTAAAACCAAACTTATTCATTAACTTGAACTAGGGTATATTTAATTAAAAGATATACAGATGTGACTAGAGGTAAGCAAAATAAGAAAAACGATACTTTTTGTTAACCTCTTTTTTTTAACTAAAAAAAAGCCCCGCATTTTCATGCAGGGCTTTATAACTTTTTAAGTACGATTAACTCATCGCGCTTTGTAATTTTTTCATTGCTGTTTTTTCCAGCTGGCGAACACGCTCTGCTGATACGCTGTATTTTTCAGCCAACTCTTGCAGTGTTGCTTTATCATCTGACAACCAGCGTGCGCTAACGATATCTTGAGAACGCTCATCGAGGGTTTTCAAAGCGCTAAATAATCGCGTATGCGACTGCTCTTGCCATTGTTGCTGTTCAATGTCGTCAGCTAGGTCAGCAGAACCATCCGTTAAGTATTGCACTGGTGAGTAAGTACTGGTTGGCGCATCGTCGTTATCGTCGCCCGTTAAGTCAAAGCCCATGTCTTGGCCGCTCATACGCGACTCCATTTCACGCACTTCTTTTTCACTCACACCTAGCTCGCTCGCTACTGTGCTAACTTCAGCTTGATTAAACCAGCCTAAACGTTTTTTGTTTTTACGAAGATTAAAAAACAGTTTACGTTGCGCTTTGGTTGTCGCAACTTTTACGATACGCCAGTTTTTAAGCACAAACTCATGAATTTCGGCTTTGATCCAATGAACCGCAAATGAAACCAAACGTACACCCACTGATGGGTCAAAACGTTTTACTGCCTTCATCAGTCCAATGTTACCCTCTTGAATTAAATCAGCTTGTGGTAACCCGTAACCCGAGTAGCTTTTAGCTATGTGCGCTACAAAGCGCAAATGCGACATAATGAGTTGCTTTGCAGCACTAAGATCGCCTTCTTCCTGAAGTTTTTTTGCAAGTTCCTGCTCTTGCTCAACTTTAAGCATAGGAATAGTACTAACAGCTTGAAGATAGCCATCCATACTTGCGCTTTGTTGCCCAACTGTAAGTGCCATTGCGTATAAATCTTTACTCATTTTTCACCTCGGTGATAAACATTTGAAACCATCTTAGCACTCTTTTAGTAAGAGTGCTAACTTGAATTTAAAACTTTTTTGAATCATAAATCAAGTGGTTTTTTTAGTGTTAAGTCAGTCTACACTAGGCGACTGAATAACCTATGAATTAGTTTAGGGTCTGTTGACCTTTCAAGGTTAAATTTACAGCAGTCTGTTTGGTATTTAGGCAAGGCAGAGCCTATGTGGTGTGGTTATTCCCCATAAATAGGTGATAACGCAGCATCAATGCCAAACAGGCGCTGCCCAAAGGGTTCTGCCTAGGGGCGATTTACTCTTTGTTGCTCGGTTTTTACTTAGCCCACTAGGTTACAAACCTCGCGCCGCGATTAAACCGCCCCTAGTTTGAACAAATTTTAATCCGCAAAGGTCAACAGACCCTAGCCAAAGCAAAGATTAATCTTTTTGCTTTGGCTTTTTTATAATTTTAAACTTAAAACATGACAGTTTTAAGAATTATATTAGGGCCCTAAACCTTATCGGGTTCTATTTCTGAGATGTAACGGTTAACCGATAAGTAAGAACCAATAAAGCCTAAGCTAGTGGCCAACAATACCAACGCGCCAAATTCATTAAGGCTAAGCCCTATTAGCGTAAAGCTGGTTTGATATACCCCTGCAACACTGCTTACCGCAGCAGATAGCCACCACATCATTAATGCTACACAAATAAAGGCAAACAATCCGCCTATCACGCCATACCAAATGCCAGTCCATAAAAAGGGAGCGTGTATAAAGGTATTGGTTGCCCCTACGAGCTTCATTACCTGTATTTCTTCTTTTTTATCCATAATAGATAAACGAATTGTATTGCCTATAATAAGCGTCACTGAGGTAAGTAATAATAGCGCAATAGTAATTACACTCTCTTTTAACAAACTGAGTAATGCATTTAGGCGCTCAAGCCAAGCAATATCAAGCTTACCAAAATCAACTTCGCGTTCACCTTCAAGTTTTTTAAGCAATAGCTTAGCCGCATTAGGTTGGCTATGTCGCTGGGTTGGTGTAACTAAAACTACATTCGGTAACGGGTTACTATCTAGGTATTCTAAAGCCTGACCAAACCCAGACATTTCTTTGAATTCATCCAAAGCCTCAGTGCGAGAAATAAAAGTCACACTTTGTATTTCAGGATATAGCGCTAAGCGTTTAACTAAAGTTTGCGTTTCTTGCTCACTCATATCCTCTTTTACAAACAAGGATATTTCGCTGGCTTGCTCAAAACCACTGCTCACTTGCTGCACATTTTTAACCACTAAGTATAACGTTGCGGGCAAGGTTAAACTCAAACCCAGAACAGCAATGGTCATCATAGAGGCTAATGGCGTGCGCCACATTTCCCCAAGACTGTACACACCTTGGCGAAAAATATTAATAATGAAAAAGTAACCGCCAGAGAATACGGATTTTTTTTGTTTATCATTACTATTTTGACGGCTTTTGAACAGTAAACTCATAATACACCCTCAGCCAGTGGATCTTGGCTCATCCGGCCATCATGAAGCGTTAAGCTACGATACTTCATTCGTGATACTAACCCCAAGTCATGGGTGGCAATTAAAACCGTGGTGCCATGCTTATTAAAATCTTCGAACAGGCGTAATATTTCCATCGATAACTCAGGATCAAGGTTACCGGTAGGTTCATCAGCTAATAGTATAGGAGGAGAATTAACAATGGCTCGTGCAATCCCTACACGTTGCTGCTCACCGCCAGAGAGTGTGGAGGGATGACAGCGTACTTTATCTAACAAGCCCACTTTATCGAGCGCGCCATGCACACGCTTAGCAATTTGCTTGTGGTGAGTCCCTTCAATAATTAAGGGCAAAGCAACGTTATCGAACACCGTGTATCGTTCTAATAGACGATGATTTTGAAAAATAATACCAATGTCGCGGCGTGCATACGGAATTTGTCGTGAATTTAACTTATTTAAATCCACGCCATTGATAAACACATTGCCCGCAGAAGGGCGTTCCATCAAGCTAATAAGCTTTAAAAGTGTACTTTTACCGGCACCACTGTGGCCCGTTAAAAAAGCCAGTTCGCCTGGTTTTATATGAAAACTTACTTTTTCAAGCGCGCGATGCCCACCGGCATAGGTTTTACTTACTTGCTGAAAATTTATCATTTTTTTATTATGCCAACCTCATTAAACGTCCTAACGCAATTGGTATTCCTTGCAATTAAAAAGGGAGCAGGCTCCCTTTTGGTAAATTAAACGTCGTCCTCATCTTGGCTAAATAGCGCGTCAATAAAGTCATCGCTCTTGAAGGTGCGTAAATCATCAATACTTTCACCTACGCCAATGTAACGAATAGGAATATTAAACTTATCAGCAACGGCAAAAATAACCCCGCCTTTAGCGGTGCCATCAAGCTTTGATAGTGTGATACCCGTTAGACCTACACATTGGTTAAATAAGTTTACTTGGCTAATAGCATTTTGGCCTGTGCCAGCATCAATAGTTAGCATCACTTCATGCGGAGCATCTGGGTCTACTTTTTTCATCACACGGGCTATTTTTTCAAGCTCTTGCATTAAGTTATCTTTATTTTGCAAGCGCCCTGCTGTATCGGCAATTATCACATCAACATTACGCGCTTTAGCGGCTTGAAAGGCATCAAATACCACTGAGGCGCTATCAGCACCAGTGTGCTGAGCTATAACAGGAATACTATTACGCTCACCCCAAACTTGAAGCTGCTCTACTGCTGCGGCTCTAAATGTATCACCGGCAGCAAGCATTACCGATTTACCTTGGTTTTGAAATTGTTTCGCCATTTTACCAATGGTGGTGGTTTTACCTACGCCGTTTACACCTACCATAAGGATAACGAAAGGTTTTTTGTCTGCTGGTATTTCTAAAGGCTGCTCTGCTGTTTTCAGCATAGTTGCCATTTCTTGCTTCATTAATTCATAAAGCGCATCACCATCTTTAAGCTGCTTGCGATCAGCGGCGTCGGTCAGGCTATCGATTAGCTTCATGGTGGTATCAACACCAAGATCGGCAGTGAGTAACTGAGTCTCTAATTCTTCAAATAATTCATCGTCAATTTTTTTACCGCTGAAAATTGAGGCAAAGCCAGAACCAATATTAACGCGTGTTTTCAGTAAGCCTTTTTTGAGGCGAGAGAAAAAACCTTCTTTTTTAGGTTTTTCCGCTTTTATAGCTTCTTCCTTTGCAAGCTCTGCGGTCAGTCGCTCTTGCTCTAGGCGTTCAGACTCCTCTTCAGCAGCCAGACGCTCTTGTTCTAAACGCTCGTTCTCAGCTTGCTCTGCTGCAATACGTTGTTGTTCTAAACGCTCGTTCTCAGCTTGCTCTGCTGCAATGCGCTGTTGTTCTAAACGCTCGTTCTCAGCTTGCTCTGCTGCAATACGTTGTTGTTCTAAACGCTCATTCTCAGCTTGTTCTGCTGTAATGCGCTGTTGTTCTAAACGCTCGTTCTCAGCTTTTTCTGCTGCAATGCGCTCTTGTTGCTCTAACTGCATTTGCGCTTCTTGTTCTGCTGCAATGCGTTGCTGTTCTAAACGCTCGTTCTCAGCTTGTTCTGCTGCAATGCGCTCTTGCTCTAACTGCATTTGCGCTTCTTGTTCTGCTAAACGTTTGGCTTGCTCTTGTCTTTGTTGCTCTGCATCTGCCTGCTGTTTAGCTAATAGCTCTGCGTTAGCGTGTTCAATCGCTTGTTTTTCTTCTGCCGCTGCACGCTGTGCTTGCGCCTGCTTCTCTTGCTCTAAACGCTCTGCCTCAGCTTGCTCTGCCGCTAAACGTTCTTGCTCAGCTTTTTCAGCTTGCTCTTGTGCTAAACGATCTTGTTCAGCTGCAATTCGGGCTTGTTCTATACGCTCGGCTTCTGCTTCAGCTTGTAAGCGCTCTGTCTCAGCTTGCTCTGCAGCTAAACGCTCTTGTTCGGCTTTTTCTGCCTGCTCTTTTGCTAATGCTTGTTGTTTATCAGCTTCTGCTTGTTTTTTATCTGACTTGCCAAAACCGAGCCACGACATGAATTTACTTTTTTTTGCCATACTTGCTAATAACCACTTATAAAAATCTGATAAACTAACGATAATGATAGCGTGCTTTTAAGTCTAAATAATTGCTTTTAGCAACACGTTATCCTCGAGGGTGCATAATAGTAACACTTTTAGCGCAGTTGAAAAATGACACGCCGTGATATGATTGCAATATTATCTGAGCTAGATCATAGATACCAATTTTTAGTGAGTTAAATGAGAAAAAAAAACACACAAAATAACACCACTCATAAATCAGCTGATGGGGTTATTAGAATCATTAGCGGCCAATTTCGCGGTCGAAAACTGCCAGTAAAAGATGTTCAAGGTCTGCGTCCTACAACCGACCGAATTAAAGAAACGGTGTTTAATTGGTTGATGCACGATACCCGCGATGCGCACACTCTCGATTGCTTTGCCGGTTCCGGTGGATTGGGATTTGAAGCATTGTCGCGTTTTGCAAAACACACCACATTCATAGAGCTTGATTCACAAGCAGCAAAACAATTAGAGCAAAACATTGCGACGCTTGATGCACAAAACGCGCAAGTCGTTAATACTAATACACTGACGTTTTTAGAGAGAAAAAACACCAGTGACACATTTAATTTGGTTTTTATTGATCCGCCATTTCGCAAAAATTTAGCTCAATCATGCTGTGATTTATTGGAAAATAATCAATGGCTCGACCCCGAAGCATTGATATATGTTGAAGTAGAAACCGAGCTAACCTCGTTTAAAGCACCAAATAACTGGTTGTTAATTAAAGAAAAAAAGGCAGGTCAGGTTTTTTGTAGGCTGTACCAACGCCATATAAATTAACACTGTTTTAGCTGCTGTGTTTCTGTTAATATTATCCTTTACATGTGGTGTTGCTTCGGATTACAATACCGCACCATTTTTGAACCACTTGATCAATGTTTGATCAACTTGAGCAACGCTCATAATTTAGGTAGGTGAATTTTTAATGCCAGTAATTAAAGTAAGAGAGAACGAACCGTTTGACGTAGCACTTCGTCGCTTCAAGCGTTCATGTGAAAAAGCAGGTATCCTTTCAGAAGTTCGTCGTCGCG
>Ga0208315_1000463_pt1 | contig 29677 bp, 25 predicted proteins | sample MalvireepMed_215_FD_184239 | JGI IMG/M metagenome (GOLD analysis project Ga0208315, IMG submission 184239) | Marine viral communities from the Global Malaspina Expedition - Malaspina viral metaG DeepMed_215 (SPAdes) (version 2) | ecosystem: Environmental > Aquatic > Marine > Oceanic | place... | reverse complement strand
GCTCTGCTCCACCACCGCCGTCATTATGGGACTGTTTGTATTAAAGTTCATTTGCATTAGTAGCTTCTCGGCAAAAGGCTTTAAGTGAGGCCGGTGAGAGGCCCCTGTTGGGGAGGCCCATTCTTCTAACTGTTCCTTAATAGCGGGTCTGTAAAGCCCTGCTTCATATTTGTTAAATAGAACATCCTTAGCTATGTCCAATAAACGGTCTTGGCGATTTGCGCTTGTACTACTTAGATAATGGTAGTAATCGTTCCTTTTAGGTCTTTTCTCCACTCCAAAAGTTCGTTCGATGGCTTCTTTTTTTATATCGTCCCTAAATTCCTTGGACATGGTGTAAGGAGTTTCTGGTATTTTATTATACGCCTCTGCTACTGTAGCATCCCCGTATAACGCACCTTCTTTTACAAGTTTAAGGACATCTTGATCGTATTGTTTACTATTAAGATAGTTAGACACATTCTTAATTTCGCTTTGTAAGTTAGACAAAGACATTTCCCGTTCTCGCACAGGAATAGATAGTCGTGACCATGTTTCCTTATCTATTTTTTCAGGTACCTCTGTAAGAGGATCTGTTGGAGGCTCCATAGAAGCAGGAATAGTCACTTCTTCTCTTCTTTCTTTCCGAGGCACTCTTCCTTCCGGTTCCCCAAGCTCTATTTTTGTAGGATCGCTCGGCGTTAAGGCTACTTTTGCTCTTTCTATTCCTCCAACAAAAGCTCTAGGTGCTTCAGCAGTGGCAGTTACCAGGCCTGCTCCAGCTCCTAGAGAACCTTCTCCTATCATTTCTTTTAAGCTAACATCTATTCCCCCCGGTGTAGTAATCGTACTCCCTACTTGTTCCACACCAGATTGAAGGCCTTCTGTTGTTCCTTCAGAAAGTGTTCTCGCGGCTATTCTCTCGGTGGGTGTTGCAATTTGTGCTGGCACCCTAGCTTTTTTAAGTAATTTGTTAAGCATAGGAATACGTGCTATTCCCAGTGCATTTAAGGCTCCGGAAAGACCTGCCGTGCCGGCTCCTATAGCCCAATCTTCCCAAGTTGGTTCTTCACCCGCCGCTTGTGCATTAACTACGGGACCAAGCACTTGCACAAATTCATATAAAAAAGGTCCTACAATTGAACCAATCCCTGCGGCTACAACTTTAGCAGGGGGAGGGAGAGGAAGGGAACCTCCAATAAAAGCACCAAGGCCGCGTGCGCCATAGGAACCCAGTATTTGTCCTGCCTGTTCTACTAAGGCTCTTGGATAATATCCAGTTTGAAACCCTTTTCCGTTTCTATTGATGAATTCTTCGGTAGCTACATTATAATAGTCAGGACGGGCTAAAATAGTGTCTCTCCATTTATCTGTTCCTTCCAAGCCGAATAGTTTCAGGGTTTCGGCAATATTCTGTATTGGTTGACGAACGGCTTCGGCAAGAGGCTGATAATCCCCGTGTGTCCTCCCCGTTGTGGGAGAAATAACAGTAGGGGTATATACCTCTTGTGTTCCATGCACAGGGGCCTCTGGAGCTTCTAAAGCCCAAGGAGAAAGTTCAACCCCCTTCTCTAGGTATTGAGTCCTTGGATCAACGGCCATCTTAATTCGCTAATGGATTTTTATTTTCATCTTCTAATTTATCCACATCTTTTTCCAGCTCTTTAACAGCTACCGATAATCCTTCTAGCTGTGCCTTTAAGACACTGGTATCGGGTATTTCTATATTGTCTAGTTGTTTTTCTAAATATCCTACCGATGTCTCGATAGAAGCAAACCTTTCTTCTATAACCTTCTGGGCGCTTTCCGTGTCGCCGATACCGCCTATTTCCGCTTCCAGGTTCTCTAAACGATTAATATACGTTGCGCCTGTGTAACCAAAACCCGCTAAGGTACCTACTATGGTAACTAATGCTATAAGTTGTGTTGTTTTATTTTCAAACCATTCCACTTGTTCCTCCTATAAATTAGGTTGTAAGTTTATCATCTCCCCCATGGTATTCAAACTGGTACGGGCTAGGCCATAAAAGCCTTGGATATTATCCGGAAGATAGGCCTCCGCATATATTGTTTTGGGTTCATACCAGGTAGCCTGCGGAGGTAACTCTGCTTTCCGGTAAGCGTCAAACCCCGGAACGTAGCCGAGATACGCTATAAGCGTGGACTCGTCCCCGTATTTTCCTGTTTCTTCTTGCTGTGCAGTACCTTCTTCTTGCTGTTCCTTGATGTTTTGCGCAATAATTTTATCCGCTATTTGATCCGCTTCACTGGCCGTCATTACTCCGCCAACGGCAGTATCTATTTCTCCCTGCATGTCTTGTACTTGCACATCGGCTACGACCATTTGAGGACTATCATCGAGTCCAGGCATCGGTGTTACCACTACCGAGACATTGGTGACAGCGCCGGTGTCCCCACTTAACGATAGAATCTGTTGGGTTTGCACAGAAGCCGAGGCAAACTGATCGGACCTGCTGGGGGAGCTGCTGGTACTCATGCCTCCGGTTGAGGAGGAAGTCATGGCAGAGGAAGATCCGGTACTGCTGGAGGACACTGCACCTCCACTGGAATACCCAGAAGAGCTGCCTGTGGAACCGCTTACGCTATTGGCCGCCGTTCTTATGGTGTTGGCCACTACGCTTAAAGCTACCTCTCTGGTTAAAGAGCTTTTACCCTCTCCTTCTTCCTCTGCTAATAGTTCTTCTTCTAATTCTTCTGCCTGTTCTATAATTTCTTCTTCCGCTTCTGCTATTCTTTCTTCCGCTATTTCCTCGAAGATTTCTTCAACGACTTCTTCTTCAAAGATTTCTTCTTCAAATTCTTCTTCGGGTTCTTCTTCGTGGGCGACCATTTCTTCTTCTTCAAACCATTCATCCAGTTCTTCCACTGTGTCAAAACTCTCGATAAAAACTTCTTCATAATCTAATTCCTCCCTCAGTATAGTATCGAATTCATAGAGCTCTGTCAGTTCTTCTCCATCAAATACTTCTGTATATTCCGTTTCATAGTAGTTGGCTTCTTCAAAATCAAATATATCCATTTGTAGATCCAACTCATCCCAGGTATCCAAGGGCGAAGTATCCCATTCAATCCACCCCTCATTATCAAACACTACCTCTGTTCCATACCATTCGTCCACTTGCTCTTGTCCAAATTCCTGTAAATCTATTTCATACCATTCAGCATCAGTAAAATACATATCCGCATAGGGGTCATCATCATAACAATAACTTGGATCATCTATACAGCTATCGGTAAAAGGATCATCATATCCATAATCATATTGTTCTTCTGGTTCATAGTAAGCAACTGAGGCTTCTTGTGTATAACCTGGGCAGAAAGGGGCATATTGTGGATCTTCATCACATTGTTGATCATCATAGGCACTTGAATAATTAGGACAGGAATTAGAATAAAGACTATCTAAATTACATTGTTGCGTTAAATATGCTGCTGCGTAACCATCACAATCCTCATCGTGTAAAGCACTTAAACTACATTGCTGATTAAAATAAGCTACAGCATAGCCAGCACAATTTGCCGAAGTTAAAGGCACAGTTGCACACAATGATTGATCAGTGCCATCACCAAACAAAGAACCACCATCTTCTAATAAAGTATTCTTAGCATTACTACTGGAGTTCCAATCATAATTAACACAGGTTCCAGAAACATTGGTGGTTCCTGTATTGCACTCGTCAAAGAAATGGTAGGTGTAAATCTGTGAGGTACTTCCCTGTTCCCCTATTAAAACGTCGTGGCTAATAATATCCAATTCACCGTAGCGATACTCATAAGTATCGTTGGGATATAACCAAACCTCTATACTGTTATCAGAATTAGAACGATTGTATTCCCTCATGTTGTACCAGCCAAAAATGGTGTAATCATCAAAGGCTTTAGCTTTCATGGCTGAACCACCATCTTTTATCAGGTCGGTCCAGAAGGGGAATAAAGTGTTGGTGTATTGAGGTAAGGGGTCCGGGGTGTAATCCCCACAATAGCTCCCTGTCAAGTTAAAATGCAGACAGCCGTTAGTAGCCATTCTCGCTTGGGTATAATCATTACCGTAAAAGGTAAAGGTAAAGCCTAAGTCAAAGGCTGCTGAAACCGAATCATCATTGGAGCCTAGCCCTGTTGAGCCTGATGAATTGGTTTGCAAGTCATATAAGTCTTGGCTTCCTTCATAGACATAATCCGCTTTGGTATTAAAAGACATAAATAAAACCGTAATCCCCAAGACCACCATACCTAACACGACAAACCACTCTGTTTTGTAATCTGAGTCTGGTTTCTTAACCCGCATTCTGCCACTCTCGCTTACATTGTTTAGCAGTCTTATTCTTCTTGGTAAAGACTTTTCTCACTCCGCTAACTACATCCTTCCTATACCCTGAGTCCTTTGGGTTTTTGCCTAAAGCACATTTCTTTAAAAACATAGCTTTCTTTTCTTCGTAATCAGGTCGTTCAATTCTATTCTCTTTCCAATATTTACTGGCTTCTTTACCTATCTTTCCATACGCTGGACAGGGAGTGCCTGACATTTCCATCGCAGAAAAAACACGTTTGTCCTGGCATAAAATTGAGACGGCTGCCACTTTCATACCCATATCGTAGATATACTTGCTGAGTTTTAACCTTTCACAATTTTCATCGGTAACAGTGCTGCCTCCTGAAATACCGAACAGTTGACCCTGAAAAGCTCCACTTCTCCCTGTCGTGCAGAGGTCCTGAGAATACGACATTATTGATGGAGCGATTGCCGAGGCTGGTGGTGCTTCCGTTTTAATGTCCTGTTCTATTCTTTGTGTGGAACTGGACTCGTTAATGTTTCTATTGGTGTTCTCTGTAGTTGTCTGATTAACATTCGTATTAGTATTGTCTGTCGTTACATTGGACTCAGAGGTGGACTGATTTACATTTGTATTGGTATTATCAGACGTACTCGTTGATGTATTAACATTGGTGTTCTTATTGTCCGTTGTCGAAGTATTAGTAACACTTTGATTAACCGTTGAATTAACCGTTGAATTAGACGTTGACGTATTGACATTCGTGTTGGTATTCGTATTGGCGTTGGTCGAAGTTGCTGTCGTAGTCGCTGTCGAGGTATTTACATTCGTATTGCTATTGGTCGAAGTGTTGTTATTAGTGTTAGTGTTGGTTCCTGTCGTTGTTGTCGTGTTGGTATTATTATTGGTATTGGTTGCAGTTGAAGTCGAAGTGTTCGTGTTCGTGTTCGTATTTACGTTGGTATTATTTGTGGTTGTATTATTCGTTGTATCCAACGAATTTTGTTCACAAAACTCAGTCCCCGCAGTACAGTCAGGGTTTTCAGGCTCGTTCTCGGCTGTGTAAAGGGTTCCAGTAAAGCTTATCCCCAGACTTACTAACAGGAGTATTTTCTTCGCTGCGTTCATATCTCATTATTATACCTTACTCAAACCAATTGCGAACTTCCCCTAATATCTCATTACTGATCTTTACTTTGTTAAGTAAATTCTGCAATATTCGTTCGTCCACCGTTCCTTCAGAAACTAAATCAATATAGGTACAACTGCGTTCTTGACCAATCCTGTGTATGCGATCTTCGGCCTGTACCCTGAGTTCCAGGTCATAGGAATTAGAATAAAAAATCATGGTACTGGCTTCCGTTAAAGTAATCCCTCGTCCCCCGGTCTGTGGGTTAGATACAAAGTACCTGAGTTCACTATCGGGATCTTGAAACTTGTCTATGGTCATTTGGCGTTTGTCTTGTGGTGTCTTGCCATAATAAGAAGCTACGGAATCTGCTCCAAATTTCTCGGCAATTGCTTTTTCTAACTCTTGTATATCCGTTTGGAAAACAGCAAAGATAACTGCCTTACCCGATGTCTCTTCTAATAAGTCCAGTACCGCTCGGATGCGATTATTTTTTAAGACAATGGTTTCTCCTTCTTCATTACGCAAACTGCCCGCTACAATTTGTTGTAGTCTCATTAATTGTGTGAGTACATTGACAGTAGAAAAAAGCTCGTCCTCCAGGATCATTAATGCTTGTTGTTTCATGGAGCCGTAGGCTACTTTTTGTTCACTGGTTAGCTCTACATGGCGCTTCGTGTATACTTTTTCCGGAAGGTCCAGACATTCATCTTTTCTTTTTCTCATGGAAAAGTCCTTAATGCTTTCCTGAAGTTCCTCTAGTTTTTGAAAACCTATAATCTGCTGGAAAGAATGTCTCCCCATGCGTCGTGCCTGAGTAATTGCATAGCGGGCGCGAAAAGCATAGTAGCTGCTAAAGCCCAATAGGTTAGGAGACAAAAAATAACATTGGGAGTAGAGATCCAATGGGGTCCTGGTAATGGGAAAACCGGTTAAAATTCTCCTGTAGTCTGCTAGAGGGGCTAATTTAATTAAATGTTGAGTTCGTTTGGCTCTGGGATTTTTAATGGTGGTGGATTCATCAATAACCATCATGGCATCGTGAGTTACTAAAAATTCTTCCACGAATTTGCAGGCCTTGACGGTGGCAAAAGCTTCTACATTAACCAGAAAAACATTTAAAGTGCCGGTACTGTCCTCTTTGACCATTTTTTTAAAGGCCGTGGTCCACCGTTGCGTGTGGTTGGGCTGCCATACCAGCACATTTCTTTCAATGCGTTCCGGCAAGTGCTTATTAATCTCATGGAGGTCCCAATTACGTAAATTTCCCTTGGGGGTTACGATAAGTAGACCAGAAATTTTTTGTTCTTCAAATAAGAGGGCTGCATTATCCAACAGTATCTTGGATTTACCCAAGCCCATTTCCAAAAAAAGTGCGAATAGGGTACGATAGGCACTCGCATTTAAAGTTTCAGATTGATGTTGATATGGTTCGGTCTTAAATTCATAATTTTCTAGGCTCATAAGTTCTATCCTTTATTCTTCGTTATATATTATAATCGTTCTTGCTATTTATTATACACATGGTATAGTCTTACTGCAACTTCGAGTTGCTAACGAAAAAAAGGAGAAAAATGAAAAAGATAAAGGACCTGTTTGAAGAAAGTACCACGAAAGCCGTAGAAGAAATTGACGATACCTCCATTAAAGACCTTAGTGAAATTTGCAATAAACTTCTTAAGGTAGAAGGAACCATTGGCAACACGGAGGAAAGGCTTAAACGGCTCAAAGACCAACGAAGAGAACTTTCAGAACAAACCATCCCGGATAAATTAACGCAATTAGGCGTAACCGACATCAAGCTAACGGACGGATCACGTATTTCAGCAGAACCTTTTTATAGTGCCCGCATTAGTAAAGATAAATTAGAAGATGCTCATGCGTGGCTACGAGATAATGGACACGGCGACATCATCAAAAACACTTTGACCTTAACTTTTGGTCAAGGAGAAGATGAGATGGCCAAAGAATTGGAGGATCAGTTAATTTCTCAAGGGCATATACCCGAAGAGAAAGAGGTTGTTCATCCAAGCACCCTGAGAGCGTTTGTAAAAGAACGTATTGAATCGGGGGATAACGCGTTTGACCTTGACGTACAGAAGAAATTTTCTGTGTATCAGGGCAAGCGCACAAAAATAAATCGTTGAACGAAGAAAGAAGGAGTAAAAAATGGCAACGAAAAAAAATGGCAACGGGACGGCCTTAACGTCCCTTTTTGAAAACATCGAAGAGAAAGGTTTCGGTGATGTTGGAGCGGAAGATCTTAAAACTCCGCGTGTAAGCATAGTCCAGGCATTGTCTCCACAAAGACAAAAAGCCTCTCCCGATTATGTGGCAGACGCAGAGGAAGGAGACATCTTCTTCTCAGGTAATAATACCAGTATAAGCGGCGACGAAGGTCTGCTGTTTCTACCCGTTTTCTACAACAAAACTCTAGTAGAGTGGAAGTTGCGTGAAAAAGGGGGTGGGCTTGTTGCCGTGCATCAACCGGATTCGGATCTTTTGAATCGATGCACTCGCGATGGTCAAGGTAGGCTGATAACGCCAGGTGGGGAAACCCAGTTGACGACTACTGCCAATCATTATGGCTACGCGCTCATTGATGACACACCTCAAAAATGTGTTATTAATATGACGGGATCACAACTTAAACACTCTCGCGCTTGGAACACCTTGATTCAAGGAACGAAAGTCCAGGGCCAGAAAGGGTTATTTACCCCTCCGGCTTTTTCTCACTGGTATCGTTTAAAGACTCAAGTGGAGTCCAATGATCGTGGGTCGTGGTACAGTTATAGTGTCACACAGGAACGGGTGTTAGCGGAAAAAGATACTGAGCTCTTTAAAGAGGCAGAGGAATTTTCTAAGTTTTGTTCCTCCGGAGGCATGGACCAATTACAAGGTCCTAAGACTCCAACAATAGAGGATAAATCTTCCGATAAAAAGGATTGGGAAGATAGCTAATCTATTTGGACTCCAACATTTTTGACACCATGCTTCTTTGTTGGAGTCCTCCCTCTAGGGACTTATGGAAAAAAATGCACAAAAATTTATGCAGGTATTCTCCGGATTGGAAAGAGCCCACGGCGTATACGAAATAACAGGACAAAAGACTACTGCCAAAGGCATAAAAAAGGAGGGGCATGGACGCACCTTGCAAGAACCACTTACCGTAGATGTATGGCAACAACACCTTGAAGGAGAAATTTCTATAGGGGTAGTTCCCCTTAAAGATGATGAGACTTGTCAATGGGGGTGCATCGATGTGGATGAATATCCTATTGATATTAAACAACTTTTAAAGACTCTTAAGGATATGTCACTACCCTTGGTCCCGTGCATGACTAAATCAGGTGGGGTGCATTTGTTCTTGTTTACTAAAAAGCCTGTACCGGCTTTTAAAATACAAAGTAAACTGGAAGAAATTGCTGCTGCCATGGGAAGAACAGGAGATGAAATATTTCCTAAGCAATATGAATGGTCTAGACAGCTACCTAAAGAAAAACAAACGGGGAACTGGCTCAACATGCCCTACTTTGCCGGGGAAGATACCACTCGATATGCACTCAACGCTGACGGAGAAGCGGCAAACATAGAAGAATTTTTCCAGTTGGTAAAGAAAAAGTCCATTAGCGAAAAACAAATAGACGAATACGTCCCGGTTAAGAAAAACAGGAAGAAGCATGTCGCCAAGGGGAACGGTCTTTGGGACGAAGCTCCCCCCTGTCTGGTCCACATGAAGCTCAATGGTATTCCGGAAGGCATGAGAAATAACGCCCTTCTTAACTACGGCGTTTTTTTGCGTAAAGCGTTTCCGGAAGGAGAGGAATGGAAAGATAAACTACAAGAGATTAATAAAACGGTATGTGCAAAGGCCCTATCGCACAGTGAACTCAGCACTATTATTCAAAGTCTGGAAAAAACAGAGTATCGCTATCAGTGCAGTAAGCCACCGCTAGTGGATTTTTGTCAAAGTGGTGTTTGTGTAACACGTCGTTACGGCATAGATGCTTCGGAAAGGGAGCCAAATTTTGGAGGTTTACGAAAATATTTAACCGATCCACCGCTTTGGCATTTGGACGTGGATGGTAGGACCATTGTGCTGGATACTAAACAACTGCATAACTTCTCCATGTTTCAACAGCGTTGCATGGAAGTTTTAAATATGTGCCCACCGGATGTAAAAAAGTCCGATTGGGTTTCTCGACTTAATATACTATTACAAGAAGTACAGGAAGTAGATGTTCCTTCCGACATGACAAAGCACGGTCTTTTACAAGAAGCTATCTATGAGTTCTGTAGACTGTCTGAATCTTCCTCTAAATTGTCCATCGCTTCCAGTGGAGTGTACCGACATGAAGAAGATGGAGAAAACCAATGGTGGTTTACTGGTCGGGATGTCGTACTTTTTATTCAAGAGTTTAAGAAAATGCGTCATATTAAAGAGGCGGAAGTATTTACTGAACTAAAAGAGATGGGAGCATCATCTCTTTCTAAATGGGTAGATAAAGGAGTAGGAAATAAAAGAGTATGGGTATTGGATATACAGGAATTAGATGAGGACTCTATTATTGCAACTGATTTTAAAGTAGCAGAAGAGCCGAAGGCTTGGGAATAATGGCTAGAGTAACTAAATATTTTGGCCCACCTGGAACGGGCAAAACAACTACTCTAATGAATATCATTGAAGATTATCTGGATAAGGGTACTCCACCAGAAAAGATTGTGTTTATCTCTTTTTCTGTTAAAGCGGCTGAGGAGGGAAAGAACAGAGCACATTTACGTTTTGGGTTGGGCTTTGATGAGATGCCTTACTTCTGTACGAGTCATGCTTTTTGCAAACGCATAATGGGCATATCCCAAGTAATGAATGGTAGGCACGTCTTTGATTTTCTTGAAGAATATGAATTTAGTTTAACCAAAAAATATCCTGACAGTGCTAGGGCACTTAGGACCATCGTCCAAGATCCCTATTTCGACATCATAGAACGGGCAAAAGCTAACTGTTGTTCTTTAAAAGAGGAGCGTTTGTCCCTGGATAAAGAAGAACGTAAGGGAGTAGTTACTCACATGCTAGAGCCTATTGCTGAAGCATGGGAAGCTTTTCGCTTATCCAGAGTACCGCCCGTTTATTCCTTTGCCGACATGATTAATAAGTTTTTGGCAGAAGGCACTCCTCCTCCTATGGATGTATTAATAGTGGACGAAGCACAGGACCTAGCAGAACTGAATTGGAGATTGGTGGACATGTTGGCTGCCCACGCTGATAAGACCTATATAGCAGGAGATGATGACCAAGCTATTTATGAATGGAATGGAGCCCGACCGCAGCGTTTTGTGCAGTACCGGGGAGAGAGTGTGGTATTGGATCAATCATATCGTATTCCTTCCTTGGTACATCCTCTTGCCGAGAGGATTTCCCAGCGGATTATTTCCAGAGAGCCAAAGAAGTATAGGCCCAGAAAAGAGAAAGGAAGTGTCAATAAGGCTAGTTCAGTGGAATTATTGCCGTTGCACAAGGGACAATGGCTGGTATTAGCCTCTTGTGACTATATGCTAACGGATGCGTCTAAAGGCTACAATGTCAGGAAGTATTTAATAGATAACGGTTATCCCTTTATGCACAGTCATTTCCGTTATATTCCCCGTAAGATGATGTCCGCTATTAGCGTATGGGAAAGACTTAATAATAAAGAAGAAATTGCCTTGGGGGAATTGGACGATTTATACATTCATTTGGGTAAAGCCGGTGTGAAGCGTGGCTTTTTAACCCAGGTTAGTCAAGCCCCTAATAAAGCGCAGATGCTTACTTTACAAGAGATCATAGATAATTATGGACTGAGAGAAGAGTGTTTAGGAAAAGAATGGAAAGAAGTATTTCAAATGAGTATAGACGTAGAAAGAAGAAGTTTTATCGAAAGAGCTATAGATAACGAAGAAGATTTACATGGAGAACCACGCATTGTCATTTCCACGATACATCAGGCAAAGGGTGGGGAAGCGGAGAACGTCGCTGTGTACTTGGATCTTTCCAAGGCACAAAAGCGTAGCTCTATTTTACAACCGGATGGGCTACACAGACAGTTCTATGTTGCGATTACGCGAACGAGAGAAAATCTGTATTTAATCCAAGCCCAAGATGATTACTACAGGTATGTTATATGAGTTTTGTTTATAAGCCCCCGACGGAATGGATCGCTCCCGATTCCTTTCCAACAGAAAAATTATGTAAAGCAAAAGAAATTGCTATTGATATTGAAACCAGGGATCCCAAGCTAAAAGAACTTGGCCCCGGTTACATCAGAAGAGATGGAGAAATGGTGGGTATTTCTTTTGCCATTGATGGTTATGAGAATTATTTTCCTTTTGGCCATGAGGCTGGATTTAATTTCTCCAAGAAGAAAGTGCTGGAGTTTACTAAAAAGATCTGTGCTACCAATAGCGATAAGATCTTTCACAATGCCACCTATGACGTAGGTTGGCTTACCAACGAAAATATCCTTGTTAATGGCAGAATTATCGATACGATGGTGGTGGCTCCTCTTATTAATGAGAACCAATATTGGTACACATTAAACGCATTGGGTCGTGAATACGTTAACGAAGGGAAAACCGAGGCAGAGTTAAGTGCCGCAGCAGAGGAGTGGGGGCTCGACCCCAAGGCTGAATTATGGCGCTTACCATCCGCGTATGTAGGGACTTATGCCACACAGGACGCGGCCCTCACACTTAAATTATGGAATCATTTCAAGATATTATTAGAAGAACAAAACCTGTGGAACATCTTTAATTTGGAAATAAATGTGCTTCCGGTCATTCTGGAGATGAAACAAAAGGGAGTCCGGGTGGATTTGGAACGTGCTGAGTATTTAAAGAAGGAACTTATTAAACGGGAAAAGCGCATTGTGCAAAAAATTAAGAAGGAGTCTGGTGTCCCTGAAGTACAGTTATGGGCAGCGAACTCTTTGGCCAAGGTTTTTGATGCGTTGAAGTTAACCTATTTGCGAACCCCAACGGGGCTCCCCAGTTTTACCAAGGCCTTCCTGGAAAATCATACTCATCCCGTTGCGCGTTTAGTCCGGGAAGCCAGGGAAGTGAACAAAACTCACAGCACTTTTATTGACTCTATCTTAAAGCACGAACATAACGGGCGAATTCACGCCGAGATCAGGCAGTTGAGGGGGGAAACTGGAGGCACAGTCACAGGTCGGTTGTCCATGAGCAATCCAAACTTGCAACAAGTCCCCGCACGGAACAAAGAGATCGGTCCTTTGATCCGTTCCTTGTTCTTGCCGGAAGAAGGAGAGCAATGGTGCTCTGCTGATTTCTCCCAACAGGAGCCGAGGATCCTTACGCATTACGCCAGTCGTTCCCGGTACGAAGGGGCTGAAACGATTGCCGATGCCTATCACGATGGCGATGCGGATTTCCACCAGGAGGTAGCTAACTTAGTGGAAATCGATAGAAAGACGGCTAAGACCATCGGACTGGGCATTATGTATGGCATGGGGAAAGGCAAATTAGCCGATCAGCTAGGGGTTACCGTTGATGAAGCATCGGAAGTATTGGCTAAGTTCAATACCTACGCGCCTTTTGTCAGGCAGCTCGCGGATTCCGTAATGCGTAGTGCCAACCAGAAAGGCTATATCAAGACCATTCTGGGGAGAAGGTGTCACTTTGATATGTGGGAACCTCTTAAATACGGCACCGGTAGACCGATGAAACATAAGGAAGCGGTACACGAATACAACGGAGAGATTAAAAGAGCCTTTGTTTATAAGGCATTGAACAAACTAATTCAAGGGTCGGCGGCCGACATGACTAAACAGGCGATGGTCCATTGCTATGAAGCAGGCTATTTATGTCTTTTACAGGTACACGATGAACTGGTGTTCTCGGTCAAAGACATGGATGCGGTAAAAAACATCTGCCGGTTAATGGAGGAAGCAGTTCCCTTGGATATTCCCAATAAGGTAGACGCCGAGGTGGGAAAGAGTTGGGGGGACTCTATGGAAACCCCTAAGAAAAATTAGGATATATCTTGATTTTTAGTGTATAATTCAAATAACAGGAGTAAGAATGGACACAACTAAGTGGAAAAGCGTAGCAATACGTAAAGAAATTGTTGAATTGGCGACCGGGATTGGTAAAAAGACCGAAAGACCTACCAGCAATGTATTCGCTTTTGCCGTTAAAAGATTGGAAGCTGATCTGGATAGCGGTCGTTTGAGCGACGTACCCAAACTATAACCATGAAACATAAAATACTGTACGAATCTCCGTACGAGTATGGCGTGTTTTCCAGTGAAGATAGCAAAGAAGGAAGGTTTTATGACTGTAATGGTCAAAAACTGCCTTCGGTCACTACGATATTGTCGGCTACCAAGGAAGGAGATGGCTTAAAGAAATGGCGTGAAAAAGTAGGTGAGGAAGAAGCGGAGCGTATCAGATCAGAGGCGGCAGCAAGGGGAACGTACATGCACGACCTTCTGGAGCGCCAAATTCGTGATGGGGATATTTGGGATTTTACCCCGGAGAGCGCCGATCAAAAGCGCGCTTATAAAATGGCCTGTACGATCATGGACGAAGGGTTCCCTAGCATTTCCCAAGTCTACGGCTGTGAGATCTCTTTATACTATCCGGATAAGTACGCCGGGAAGTCTGATGTAGTTGGTGTGCATAATGATGAACTGTCGATCATGGATTTCAAACAAACCAATAAGCCTAAACGCAGACAATGGGTTTGGGATTATTTCCAACAGCTTGCAGCGTATGCCCTAGCACACAATGAACTCTACGGCACGGAGATAGAAAAAGGCGTTATCCTGATGTGTTCAGTGGACTGTCTTTACCAAGAGTTTGTCCTTGAAGGGGACGAATTTAAACGTGCAGTGGACGCCTGGTTAGAACGGGTAGAGAAGTTTACTGCTCTCGAAATCCCGGCTGGACCTTCTCACGAACACCAGGAAACGCCGTTACCCCAAGAAGAGAAATCGGAGGATCCGCCTCCGAAAGTTTGACATAGGCCTCATATAATTCCTCTCCAGGCCATTTTCTTTTTATATCTTCTGGAGGCAATCCAGCTTTTACTTGTTTTTCTTTCAATTCATCTATAACTGCCTCAAAATTCCTCCTAATGTAAGGAGGTATCTTCCAAGGAGTAAACACTCCATCTTCTAGGTTATAGATAATTTTTTTAGTTACCCCCGGTAATTGAGACAATCGATCCATTTGTTCTTCATATTCTTCATCGGGTAACTGAAGTAGCTTAAAATACTGTAATTGAAAATAAAGATCTTGTTGTATATCAAACCACGCATCCTGTGCGTCTTGCCATTGCTCCATGACATCTTCTTTTGTTAATGGTCCCTCCCTAAAAGCAATTTTTGTCATATTGCTTTCTGCAAAAGATTCAAATTGCTTTTTAATTCCATCTATCAGGAACCCAAAGCTCTCCTTAGGGGAGGTATCTGATATTGCCAGTCCCCCTAATTTTGATATAGCTCTTGCCTTAGCTATATCTCTACCCCAATCCGTATAGCGTGCATCCCCGGTTTCGTAAGCCCTTATTACATTTGCAAATTGACTGTAGGCTCCTGGACCTGCATTTTTAAGAGTATGAAGAAGAACGTCATCAAATATTTCTTTCGCGTCATCTGTTTCATTATAAATAGTCTTTCCTGTGTCCTTATCTCTGTTTTGCAATAGCTCTAGTTGCACCGCTGGGGCAATAGAGATCTCGGTGTAGGACTCAGCATACTCCATAGCCCACTCTACGATACCCTTACGAACGCTCGTTGGTAATTGCTGACCTTCAAATTCTCCTCGACGAATAGCATTAATAACAGTAGTTTGTATTTTAGTAATACCTGTATACGGAAGATAATAATCCAAGTCTAAAAAGCTATATCCACCTCCGTCTTTCTTTGAACGCATTTTAGAAAGGGGCATTATTTGATTATTTTTAGCATAATCAGGGCCTACTATTGCCGCAGCTTCTATTTCCTCATCATCTATATCAAATACCGCTTGTCCTAGAGCCTGAGCAGCTACAGGGACACCAACAATCATCCCAGTTCCTCTTATGCCTTTGCTGAAAGCATTTCTCAAGAATGGCCGTGTATTTAGTTCCCTTTCAACTGGTCTGCCTTGTTCATCATTAAAGAGTATCTTTGTCTTGGTAAGTTGAGCTTCGGCCATTAGCTCATCTGAAAGAGTGAAAGTTCCTTGCTTATATGTAATTTGACCTATGTTAGCCGCTGTACGTGCTATTTCAGTGGGGAAAGCAATGAAGTTACCTAACGGAAATTCTCTTAACACTTGAGCAAATCTTCCTACGTAATCGTAATTGGGTATTTGATGACGTACGTGATAAGCGGATATTTCTTCAATGGCTGTTTGTAAATCGGTTACATTTTTGAGTGCTTTAGTCATATTTGATTCATACTTTCCACCTTTTGTCGTTAAAGTCCTTGCATATTCCACAAGTACCTTTAACTTCATGGTATCGGTAAGCCCTCCCTCTAAACCGGACTTTTCATCAAGAGCACGTAAAGAACGCTTCATTTGTATCATGTCCGCACCCCAAGCAGCCTGTTTGAAAAAGTCATCCGACGCTTGATAAGTAGCCATGGCACCACTAACAATTCTGCCCGCTCCTATTCCACCTAATGTTGCTCCAATATAAGCACCAATGGGCCCTGCTAGGCCTGCACCAACAGCGGCTCCTACAGCTCCACCGGCTAATCGTTGTGTAAGTCCTTCAGGTTTAGCAAGCTTCTTTATTGCAGGTTTTTGTATGGTTATATTTTTTAAGGCATATAGTGCATGAGCAATATTATTAAGAGTCTTGTACTGTCCTTCACGCACTCGGCTAAATACACCTAAAGCGTCCTGTTGCCTTACATTAGTATTAGAAACCCCTAACTCCTGTGCCCTTGCGTATGTTTTTCTAGCCTTTTCTGCCCTTGGAGTTAAATTACCCTCTTTATCATAAGAGGAAATCCAACCAAGTTCATGTGCAATTGAATCAAAAGCCTCTGGAAATCCCCCTTTACCTAAGTAGCCAGATGCTACAAACATCATGGCTGCTCCTACAAAATTTCTCATTTGAGTTGCCGGACTTAACACGATAATTCCGAGTTGTACCAATCCTTTAGGTACAAGTACCAAAGTATCATAGACTGAATGGACCATGGCTTTGGTCCCTATATCATTTTCTCTTGGTAAACCAAGTGTTTGAGCAACTTCTTTCGTTGTCCAATAAGTATCTAAAGGATTAAACTCATTAGATACAATCTGAACATCATAAAAGCCTGGTATTTTCTTTGGCGAGAATAACATTTCGCCTGCCGTGTCATTCATTTTTTTAAGATCAAAATAGAAATTTGCCTGTTCAATTAGTTTAGTAATTCGTGACAGAGAAGTAGCAGTTACTAATTCAGGTTTATTTATTTCGCCTAATAGTTTTCTTAAGGGCAGAGGAATATCCCAACGGGGAGCTAAAAGTTTACCGGCCTCAACCATTGATACACCATCATCTGAACCACTTGATCTTAATATACCGGGAAGTTTTGCAACGTCATACGCATTTTTAAAGTATTCTCCTTTCAACATATCATCTATTTTATTTGTTGCTCGACGGGTTCCCTCCCCTGTCCAAACCTCTGTTTCCGTTTGATCTATATTAGAAATAACAGTTCTATAGTTACTCCATCCTGGCTTATACTCATTTATTGCCAGCATAGATGTTATAGCTTCCTTATAAAGTGTTTGCATTTCTTTGTTCCACATTTTAGTAAATCGTGGATTCCAGCCCAGTGCCGGTTCAAACATAGCAAAAGCTCTGGTTGTGTATTGATTGATCCCAGCTTGTAGGGTGGCTGTTTCTGTCTCGCTTATGGTGCCATAGGGTATTTCTTTTATTATTCGTGTAGTTAGTGCATCAATTGATTTACGCGCCTGTAATGCCGTCTTTTTCAAGGACGCAGGCAGTTGGGCTAATGCCACAGGAGTGGACTGAGAACCAGCTAGAATTGCTTCCAGAGCATCAAGTTCCTCATCAATTCTTGTATTTTCTTGTGTGTTTCCTCTTACATCTGGATCAAATCTTCGTTGTTCTAAATGTCTTTGGTGTTCCATTATTCTTGCACGTTGCTCTTCATCCAGGGGTATTTGCGCTCCCGTTTTACGCAAAAAAGCCATAAATAACTTATCCCCTTGCTCAATGCTCTCTATTTCACCTTTTCGTTTACTGGCAAGAATTGCTTGCTCTATGTCCAAACCCAGTTTTTCTGCCTTCGAATCCAATGAGCGTATACGACCAAGCAGTTCCCTATGCCTTCTGGAAGCCACTAGACCCATGGGCATATAAGGTCTAAAATTTTTGTGAAAGTGCCCTAAAACTTTATTAGTAAACCCACGATTCATGTGAGGCAACGTACCACTAGGTATCTGTACTCTGGAAATTATTGGAGTAGGGTATCGAAACTTAGATAATGGGCTACCTACGCTCCATTCTTGTGGATCATTTTGTCTTTTTTGTTCTAGCCATCCAAGCGCTGCGGGAGATTGTTTTTCATCTGGGGCAATAACGAGCTCTCCATTTCCTTTTTGAATTTTTTCTTCCAATGTGGCATTTTCATCCAATGTAACAGCCCCCGTTCTTTCAAAAAGAACAGCTCTAAGATTGGCCTCTCTAACCATGGCATTGGGATTGCTCCTTAATGATGTGTCTGGCTGAAACATTACAGTAGCTGTTATTGCATTCCCATCTGTTTCGAGTAACTGTAATAAATTAGGGTCACTTTGCTCGGTAAGACTGGCCTTTGTCTGATAACCCCGTTCATCGTGTGAAGTGTCCCAATCTATTTCATGTATCTCTCGTCCTATTGTTTTTACTTTTTGTGCTTGGTTTTCTAGGGAAGCCATCCTTTCTACTAATACTTTTGCCAATTCCATTTGAGTTTGCCTATTGACCTGGTGCTCAGAGAAACGAGGCACATAACGTAATGCAAGATCTCTTAGTTCTTGGAGAGTATAGCGATTGCCTATATCCTCAATATAGTTTTCATATTCTCGTAGATCCATTCTTCCTATTGAAGCGGATTTTTGTACGTCGAGGGACTGCTTGGCTCCAAATTGTGCTAATAGGAATCTGTCCGTTTCCGTTCCCTTATCTTCTCCAACTACCTTACCCTCTCTCCATGTTTCATAAGCCTCTGGAGTACCAAATTGTTGTTCCACATAATCTGCCAATTCCTCGTCACTCATAGCATCAAGGCGTGCACGTTCTTCTCTTAAGACTTTATCTTCATCGATTACCGATAGAACATGAGTCTTAGCATCAGAGAAAGCCTCTTCCCTTCTTGCATCCTCTTCAAGAAAGCCTACTAATTTGTTATAAACTTGTTCTTTGGTTTCTCCTGGGATTTTAGGGATTTTATAACCTATCTCCTTGATAACCTCTGTTAGTTCAGCAGGGCCCATATTAGCCAAATCATGCTCTGCTTCCAATTGACTAAGTCGTTCAGCTACTTGAGTCTTTACTCTTTCTTCTGCGCCTTCTCTCCAAGTATCATCTTTTAAATCTACGGGTTCCGATGGCGTCGTAGTTGCCTGTAATCCACTAAAACCTAGTTGGGTTCCCCCAGCAAGGGTTCCCCCGGCAATTCCTTCGGCAAAAGCTTCCCGTGTAAACTCTTCGACTGGGCGAAGTCCCTCTTCAGTCCCTACGCCAGAGCCCAATTCTTGGACTATAGACTGTACAGTTTCAGTGCCAAGCTCCCGTGCAGTTGCTTTTCCTGTTTGTTTCATTGCTTGTGCTAGTCCACGATTTAAGCCAGGAAGGTTTTTAATTCCAATGGCGTTTAATGCCCCTGCAATTCCCGCAGTTCCTGCGGCAGTCGTCCAATCTTCCCAGGTGAGTTCATCAGGACCGCGAGGGGGATCATCCCTAGCAGCCCGTTCTAAAACTGTTTGTCCTAATATTTGTATAGCCTCAAACATTGCAGGGCCTAAGAAGGCTCCGACAGCAGCTCCTGTTGGACTCTTCGTGATATATGCACCTACTCCTGCTCCTGCTACTCTACTGGCGAGGGATCCTACCAATTGACCTGATTGTTCCATCAACATCCTAGGTAAATAACTCCATTCATAGTCAAACCAAAACTCATTTCCTTGCTGATTAATAAATGCCTGAGTCGCCGAATCATAGTTTTCCGGCATTTCCGTAATTTCTCTAAGCCACTTGCCGACGCCTTCGGCTCCTAGAAGTTCTAAGGTCTTTCCAATCTCCTCCAACGGTTGATCTGCTGCATATTGAAAAGCAGACCATTTGGAAGTATCTTTTTCTGGGGGTGTAGGAGGAGGAGCTAGTCCTCTGCTCTTTAGATAAGCTTCAAATTCTTCTTGATTAGAGGACATAACATTTTATTACTTAGCTTTTTGAGCTTGAATATTAGCTACCCAATCATTCGCAATAGGAATTAATGCTGCATAATAAGCTCTGGATCCGAGGGTAAGCCCCTCAAGTTTTCCCTCACTTTCAAGCATCTGTTTTTTATAATTAAAATACTCAATCCATGTCATATTCCCTAGTGTTTCACTCTCGTACACTTCATCATATATTGCATAAGCAGGATCAGGATAAGCGCCTTGTTCTGCATATTCTATAATAACTCTCTTAAGTGCATTCGGATAGTTTTCCCCTAGAGCGTTAAGCCTATTTCGGAAAGCGGGGCCCGTATCTAATCCTTCAGTTATTCCCTGCAACGCCTCCTGGGTTTTAGCTGTTGGGCTGCCGAGTGTATGGCCTGCTCTAATACCTGCACTCTCCCTTGCAATTTGGTCCGCTAATACTTTGTCCAGTGCTCCGGCCTCTGCTGCTTGTCCGGCGATGTTGGCTTCTCTTTGATGTAAAATTCTAGGAAGATAAGATTTATAGCCAGCTTTTGTTGATTTCCCTATTTGTTTGGCTAATTGCATTCTAGCTGCAAGTAGGTTATTCAATTGCCCTGTATCCGTTTGTCCTTCTCCCAAAGCGCCTTGCATAACATAATACATGTACCAGGCTTGTTTTACGTCAGGTGCCATTCTTTCCCATACCTCAATTTTTAAAGGTATTCCGTATTTATCTAAATCAGTTTGTGCTTCAATTGGTGGGACACTCCCCCCTCCTTTTCTAAAACTCGGTATTTCTTCTCCTGGAACCGGGGAGGCTATTTGAGATAATTCCTCCATAAATAAAGGATCCAATAACTCTTCATCGGGGCTAAAAGAGGTTACTCCGTGTTTTGTTTTTAGTTTTTTAAGTTCATTACTATAAGCAATATTGACATTTTTTAAATACTCCTTAATTTTTTGTGAATCAGGTACTTCGGCTACGTAGTTACGTATCTCTTCCTGAAAAGAGTTTTTTAATAGACGTAGAGAATGTTCATAAGCCCTACTCTGAGGCTCTGGTCCTTGGTCCATTGTCACAGTTTCTTCGACTGTTTCCGTTGGTCCTATGTCCGCAACATTAGGACTAACGCTCCCTGACATCATGTTCAAGGCTTCATTAATATCCTGATCGCCTTCTTCAAATAAATCCAAAGGAACAATGCCGCCGTCCTGCATCTTAGGAGGTCCCATGGCTTGTGCCAGGGCTTCGTGCAAGGTAATTAAACCGGTGGCAAATTGATTAATGACCTCATCAGAAAGAGTAACTCCTTTTGCTTGTATCATTCGTCTTAGGATCATGGCCCGTGCTTCTACAGGGCTAATTCCCATTTTAGTGGCAAGTTCCGCTACTTGTTGTTCGATTGAAGGTTCTTCTGGAGGGGCTTCAAATAGTGCAGGACCTAATAAAGAACCTGCTGTAGCACCACCGGCCCCTGCTCCTAGGGTTTGAGCAATATTCTGCATTGGTTTGGTAAGTCCTTCACGTAATGCTTGAGGTATAATTCCGCCATCTTCATAACTCGGATAAGGCACGTTTCCGCCGCCCGTCATACTAATAGGAGATAAACCGGACACGATTCCGTGTTCACGGTCGGAGAACATTTGTCTATTTTTCCAGTTCACCCTTAAGTGCCCCCATAGTGTCGTCGTATGACATCCATGGCTTCTTGAAGCTCCATATTAGAGCCTTGCGCCCAACCAGGGAGATTAATACCTGCTATAGATGCTAGTCCCTCAAAAGGATTAAAGCTCGATGCCATAGGGTTCCAGGCACTTTGGGAAACAGTTCGTGGCAACATGCCCAACATACCTTGCCATTGCCCCATACGTGTCCACGGTTCCTGGCCCATTCTATTAGCAGCACTATACTGTGCGCCATACATTTTATCTTGTATACCTCTACCGACGCCTCCCATTCGATTGAAAACATCAATTTGATTCATTAAATTCTGTTGGCCTGTAGTGCCAAGTCCTGCAAAGTTTCTTCCCATGGCTCCAAGTCCTTGGCCCGCCGTTTGGGCGCCTTGCATAGCTTGTCCCCATCCTTGAGAACGTAATCCGCCAATACCTTCCATCATGCCTCTGCCAAAAGCTCTTTCTCTTTCCTGTTCCATCAAGCGTCCACGGGATCCGCCAAAAGCACCGGAACTGATGGCTCTATCCCTATCGGCTATGCCTTGTCGAGCATTTTCTTCTCGCATATCCTGCATGGTCTGTTGCACTACATCTTGTTCGTAGGGGTTATAAAAATCCTGTATTCCCGATGGCGCGTAGTAGCCCGCTCCCTGCTGCATCATCTGGGCCCCTTGACCGAGATACGGCGTGAAACCACCTAGGCCACCCGCCAGTTTGCGTGCCTGCATTTCATAAGGATCCAACGGAGCAACCTGCTGGACCGGAACCGGCATGGGCTGTTTAGCTAAGTTCGCTGCCGATTCTAAAAAGCCACGGCGCATGGCACCGGCATAAGGCTCTTCATAGGTAGCTACAGTAGAGCGTGGTGATGTGCCTGGATCCATGTAACTTGCCATTAGCTCATTCCCTCCCATTGTTTCATCATTCTATATAAGTTCTGTGCCCCTATGTTATCGGTGGCTTTTTTTGTTACCACGAATTCTCCGGGCTCCAGTTTCGCCAGGGTAATATCTCCGGGTCCTTTCTGACTAGCCAAACCGGCAATGCCCCCCTGTCGCATGGGCGGTGGAGGAGGTGGAGTTCCCGGTTGCGCTACGTTGGCGTAGGCCACACCCGGCATTAATGCCGGTTGTATGTTAAATACACGGTAATCAGGGGCGCCGACATTACCATAAACTTCTGATGAACCATAAGCTTGTTGCCCCATGGGAATATCCCTAGCTGCTTCATCTTTGTTCTTCATATAATTAAGTAGTGCTAATTGTCCTAGGGTAGAGTCCATCAAACCTCCTATTCCGCCTGCTATTCTACCTGCTCCTGCTTCGGCTCCTCTCCCTAGGGATTTAATAATATCTTCAATGGCTTTAATGGCTTTAGGAGTTTTAGAAGATCCGGCACCTAATATCTCCCACCAAGCATCATCTGGTGTTAATGCCTTTAGAGTTTCAGGATCTAAAAAATCATACTCCTCGCTAGAAGTATCCCAATCCCCAAAGTTATAGGTTTCAGCCCAATTTGGGTTATCAAATATATTAGGAGTGGGGGGCTGCTCAAAGTCAAAGTCAAAGTCATAGGTGTCAGCCCAATCTGGGTTATCAAATATATTAAGAGCTTCGTCATATAATGAGCCCAATCCGCTACCATATTCTGTATCAAAATCAAAACTTATCCAATCATCAAAATCAAAATCAGATGTGTCTGTGAAGTCTGAGGATTCATCACCAAATAAAGCATCACCCCAGCCTTCTGTTAACCAATTATCTGCCATAACTACTTCTCACTATCCTTATTAGAGGCACCAAAATAAAAACTGGCGATACCCGATACCAGTCCACCCATATACCCCAATACTAAAGAAACTATAGTATCAGAATTTTGATCGGGTGGCTGTATAGTTACTAAAAATATATAACCGACAAAACCAAACAAGGCAACCAGTCCAAAGATCCTCGGTGTCCAGTCTTTAGCAAACGCTTTCCTGGCATCCTGTACGTCTGCCGTTTCCAACTTGAAAAGGTCTACGTCCAACTCTTTCATGCGCGCTTCAAATTCTCCCTCTACCTTTTTAAGCTCGGCTAATTGCTCAGGAGTGGCAGCTTCCATAGCCGCCTGCATTTTTTGCGGGGAAGCGGCCGGATCTATCTTCAGGACTTTGGAAATCATGTTGACCGCCATGCCGCCCATGGGGCCACCTAACGCAGTGCCGAGGGTCGGAGCGACCGTGCCTATTATGTTCTTTAATATACCTAGTTTCATGCTTTTTTCTTCGCCATTTTATTAAAGGTTTTTGCCAGTATTGCGCGTTTTTTTGTTAAAGGAGAGGCATTAGAACCTTTCTTTAATACTTTATTGGCAAAGGCCTGAACAGACATGCCAGCCGCCTTGGCTTGCTTAGTAAAAGCACCTTCTTTAAGGTTTGCTTTTTGGATCCATTTTTGATCCGCCATCAAGGCCTCCTCTGTGCTCTTTTATAGTTTGATACTTTACCATTTTTATTGGCGCGTTGTCTCGCTTTTATGGCTCTAAGGCGCCGTTCGGCAGCCTTCCTGCTGGGAGAAATACCCTTGGTATTGACGATTTTCCAGCCGCCTTCGACCTTATTTATCGGCATGTAACATCCTATTTTTTAGTCTTTTTGCCCTGTCACCCACCTGCGTAGCCCATTTACTGTCCATCATTTCTAGAGCGGCTTCTTCAAACTTTTTAAGTTGCAGGGCGTTTAAAAATTTTTTAAAACCTTTTAAACGCGGATAGCCCAGATTAAAGCACATATTAGCCAGTATCCTTTGGCGATTGTCGTCCAGCCCCCGCCACCAGGGCTCATAGATGTCCAGCTCCCGGCACACCGTATCAATGTCATTATTTAAGCACTCCTTAATGCGCTCATCGTGTATAACCGTTCCCACTTCCTGTCCGTGTTCCTCGTCTTTTTCGGTGATTAAATGACCAACGCCCAGGGTCGGATAGCCCAAATGGTCCAGGTATATTTCGTACTTATAGCCTTCGTCCATAATCAATTCTTTCATTAGCTTATCGGTATCCATCAAAGGGCGATCTCGATTGCGCCGTTGACGCTGACCGTCAAGGAGCCGACGGAACCAGTTGCTGATAGACCGACCTCCGTTCTTGTTGATATATCCTGCCATTTATTCCCCGTATAAACCTGTAAAGTGCCTTTGTTCGTATTCCATATTACATCCCCTGCATTAAATTGGTTTTGATTCAGTTCCGTATCGTTGTATTCCGGAGTAGCGGTCGTGTCAAAACGATCCAGATTAATTTCCAGAATCCGTATCATACGGTTGTAAACTCCGGCATCGACTTCATTAATCGCTATTGGTAAGCGTGTTTCCAACAATTTTCCCATTATCTTCTACCATCGGGTTTAATATCCAGACGCGTGTCCCCCAGCCTCCAGCCAACACCCATGCGATAAAATTCAGTGTTATCGTCATCGGACTCTATACGTAAAGCCGCTTGCCTGGCGCGCAGGCGTGTATTCAATTTCTGTGTCGTTCCCGTTACGGTTTGAGTGGTATTGGTGGTTAATGTATCCCCCGGATAGTTTCTGGATTTCAGGATAAAATTAATGGTCTGGGCCGTTCCACCGTCGCCGGTAAATTTTACGTCCGGGATAACATTTTTAACAAAAGAGATTAACTCGCCGTCGTCCAAGTCAAAATCACTGGACTCAATAAACACGTTGTCCATGGGCGAACCATCCGCGTCATTGCCGGTTTCGTGTCGGTACAAATACTGCGTGGAACTGACATCGCCCGTAGCCCTGGGATAATCGACAATTCCCTCATCGATCCACGCATAACGGGCCAATTGTCCAATAGTCCAGACTTGTTCTTCATAGTTATAAGCCACGTACCGGTCTATCTCCGTGCTGGAACCGGAGGGATAGAACCAACCGACCTCATTAAATTGTTTGTTAACAAAGCCAAAACATTTAAAAGCTTGACTCTCGTTTAAGTCGCTAAAGACATAATAATGCACACTGCACAGGACGGGAGCAATGCTGCCGTCATAAGTATAAAACCCTTTATGATCCATCCAGAATATCCCCCTGGGAGTATTCACCACAGCTTTGGGTCCAATTAATCCAACACCTTGGTTAATTAAATTTAATCCAAAAGTATAAGGGGGACCAATAAACTGCATGGAGTACATGGAAACATCCGTCCAAATTAATATTTCTTCTCTTGAGGAAACACCACCTACAATAGTTGACCCGGAAGAAACTCTAATAGACCCTGCTGTATTGGTAGGTTTAGGCTCCCATTCAGCGGCGTTTTCCTGGTCGCTCCAACAAATAAACATCGGATCGACAGCTCCGGTTCGTGAGCCCCCTGACAGGGGATCCGCTCCCAGGCAAATAACGTGTCGATCTTTTTGTGAAACCAATACCTGTAAGGCTTTGGTCGGAGCTAAATTAGCTCCCGTCAAAGCGGTTAATGCAATGGCCCTGGTACCAGTACCGGCCGATTCATCCCAATAATAAACCCCACCGGCCCTGGGGTTCATTACTAAATCCTCTCCAAAATTGTCGTGGGACCATAAACGTAACTGGTTGGTATCACTCAAAGCGGTAGATTCCCCCCATCCGGAAGCTCCCCACAGACCTCCTCCCCAACCGGTGCCGGAAACATAATCGTCCAGGCCTACGTTAATTTGATAAGTACCCACTGTGCTGCCGCCACCATTCCCGCTGTCACTACTATTAGCTGTTACGGTGTCTCCATCGGTATCCTTAGCCTCAATAGTATAAACATCGGCACTGGTGATAGTAGCTATCTGGTACTCCTGATTAAGAACAGTAGCGGTGATAAGACCACCCAATGTAGCTGCGCCACTAAAAGTTACAAAATCATTTTTAACCGCCCCATGAGCTGTATCGGTTACGATGATTGTAGCATCCCCGTTTGATGCTGAAAAAGTAACATCCCCCGCTGAAGTGGTTGCACGTATGGGAGTAATATCGTTAAACGTCCCCCCTAATTCGGCATAATACTTATATGTTGTGCCAAGCCCCAGGTAACGACTTCCGGAAAGATCTACCCAACCGTGTAGGGCGCGGGCCGTTCCCAGATAATAATTAGAGCTTTGTTTTGTCCATCCGCCAATTTTTTCCGGGCGCCCCTTACGGAAACGTACTAAATTGGAGTTATACCAACCCCCCTCATTACTGTAGTCCGTTCCTTCTCGGTTTATCCCCGGATTAAAAATATACTTAGCGTAGGGCATTGCACGTTATTTTTTAAATCTTTCTTTGACCTTGCCTACATTTAAAGCACAAAGATCAATGAGCCATTGTACTTTACCTAATGTTTTCTTTACCAAAGCATCGTCTTTTTTGCTTTTAGTAAGAGGGGATATTGCAGAGAGCAAAGAGGCTATCGCAATCACCCATACTATTATATTTAATATTGTCCAAATCATAACTTCCTCCTTTTTAAAAAAGTTGGTCTATTAAAATACTTCCCATGCCAATAAGCAACGTGACTAAAGTAGCCACAATAAACCACTCCACTCGTTTTACTCGGTTCAATATTTCTAGCCAACGCTCCGCACAAACTGCTTCGTGCTTTGAGAGTTCACTAGCTACTTGGTTCACTGTCGTCTTTGCCATTTACCTTTGGTTCCTTTTGCATCGCACTTTCATAAGCATTCTTCGCAGTAATGCGAATATCCAAAGCGTACTGTATCTTTAATAATTCCTGTTGAAGAGCTTCTATTTCCTTGTTCAAGTTCTCCATATAAGCAGCTATTCTTGCTACCTGTGGGTCAACGGCTGGAACCTCTACCGCTTCTTCGATTACTGTTTCTTCTGTCATTGTTGCTCCTTTAAATAATTAAGAGGAATCGGGTATTACATAACTGTTATCAGCAACAGGTAAGTCGGGGGGATTAGTAATCACACTGTCGTATTGACTCGCAAATATCGTATCCCATTGTGCCGTAGGAAATAAAGCAACTATCTCTGCCTTAGTCCAACTAGCTTCTGCTTTGGGTGTAAAGTTAATAATAGTTTCCCCTGTTTTTGGGCTAACTTGACTTGATGGAATGAGTGCATTGTAAGAAGTTTCAAAATAAGTGGGTGGATCAGCCGACTTATTGCCCTGTTTATACTGCATAGTTAAATCCCATTCCTGTACTTTATTGTTTAAATTAAAGGGAACAGCATTGGTTAATGTTTTAGTTACTGCCATTGTTTTTCTCCTTGTTTAACTACTTTCTAGTGCATCCACTTTTGCAGAAAGTTCTTGTATTGCTTTTACTAGTGAAGGAATTAAATCTTCTTTTGCTACCTTTTGAATAGACTCTTCTAAGTCTCCACCTTGAGTCCAAAATCCAAAACCACCACCTTCACCATCTGGAGTGATACCAGCAGTTTCTAAAGCAGTTTTTGCTTCTTGAGCAATAAAGCCGTATTGTGTTCCTTCTGATTTTCTGGAAGTGTCTCCTTCCTTTTTAACCTTTCCTGTAATATCCATTAAAGAGTCATCGTAATCCTCTACCTTTCTCCATTCAAAAGTTCTTGGTTTTAAAACATTAATAAAAGCGAGTCCTGCCGAATCTGGCATATCTGCTATATTTTCTTTCATTCTTTCATCAGAAGGAAATGTCCAAGCTGTTCCACTACTATGATTAACAGCTACTTGTGAACTACTTCCTGTTCCTAATGAAGTCCAATTAGAGCCGGGAGAAGTATTACTACCCCCAATAACATTAGCTTGTTCTACATTCCCACATTGAGCTCCTGCTCCAATAACTGTTTGTTTTTGCTTTGCACCATCAATAGCTTCTGTAGTTCCACAATCAGCCCCTATAAATACAGAATTAGTATGAGTTGTTCCTGCTGTTTCTCCCGAATTATATCCAATAAATATATTGCTGCCATTAGTTGTGGATGTTTGTCCAGCAATAGCCCCAATATAAACTGAATTAGTTGCTGTAGTCGCAGCTCCACCAGCATATTTACCTACAGCAACATTATTAGCTCCTGTACTAGTATATAATGCTTGATGTCCTATAGCAGTATTAGATAAAGCACTTACATTTGAATAGCCAGACTCTCGACCACAATAAGTATTATATTCGCCAGTAGTAAGAGCAAACCCAGATCGCTGTCCAACAGCGACATTCATATTTCCAGAACTTATAACATTTAAGGCTTGATAACCTACAGCAGTACAATTATCTGCATCATGCGTTGAGGCATCTCCCAACATAGCTCCATAGCCGATTGCCACGTTGTGCATACCCGTAGTTTCATTCTGCAGAGCATACGCACCAACCGCTACGTTTTTATCTGCACCACTCGTTTGTTTTTGTGAAGCGTAATAACCTATAGCCACACTCGATTGAGCAGCACTTGTGGCATCTTCCATAGCAAAATTACCAATTACCACATTACCAGCAGTTCCAGTTCCAGAAGAAAAAGATTTAGCAGCGTCAAAACCAATAACAACATTATTGTGGATTAATGTAGTGGCAGCTCCCATAGCACCAGTTCCAATACAAACATTTTTTGTTCCATTTGTTAAACCATCTGCAGCTGCATAACCGATTACCACATTGTCAGCACCTGTGTCCATAGCTGTCAGAGCAGCAGAACCGAGGGCTACGCACTGGTCCCCTGTCGTGATTGAATCTAAGGCTGTTGCACCTAGTGCTATGTTATTAGATGCTGTACTGGTCGTACCAGAAGGATCAGAACCTAACCAGATGGAACTGTTTTCCACCAAGCCTGTCAGACCTGTTACACCACCACCAGAAGCATCTTCCCAACCTACTCCACTTCCTGTAGAAGTTAAGACTTGTCCGTCTGAGCCTTGTGCGCCACCGATTGTTAAATTATCTGTTTCTACAGTGCCATCAAACCAAGCGTTTTTAAATTCTAAAGCATCTGTACCCAAGTCAATATCATTGTTAGTAACAGGAGCAATTAGCCCATCTGCCATCGTGAATTGGGCTGTTCCCCCTGCGGTGAAGGACAACGTATCGGCTGCACTAAAGAGCAACCCTGTGTTGGTATCCCCTGTGTTCGTAATTGAAGGAGAGCCAGCAGAACCATCTGGGAAGCTAACGGCTCCCGCAAAAGTTACCCCTGTCGCTCCTGTCGGAATAGTAATAACGTCTGCATCTGCGTCATTTTTAATCGTGACATCGTTAGTAGAACCCTGTCCTGTAAGAA
>Ga0208315_1000462_pt1 | contig 29708 bp, 44 predicted proteins | sample MalvireepMed_215_FD_184239 | JGI IMG/M metagenome (GOLD analysis project Ga0208315, IMG submission 184239) | Marine viral communities from the Global Malaspina Expedition - Malaspina viral metaG DeepMed_215 (SPAdes) (version 2) | ecosystem: Environmental > Aquatic > Marine > Oceanic | place... | reverse complement strand
CCACTAATGACTCCTGATTTAACATTGCATCTCAACCGCCGCTTTATCGCTAAAAGGCGGTCATTGTGCCTCAGGTGGGTCAATTTTAAATTGTCGTTAGTGGGTCAGTTTTACATTGCCGGTGACAATAAAAGACATGAGCGTGCAGATCGCCGACGCGGCTGCGCAGCAGAGCACGGTGTCTGAAGATATCAGCAGATCTCTGGAGCAGATAGACGGGCAGTCACACATCACCACCGAAGGCCTGGGCCGCACCAGCCAGAGCGCGGTTGCCGTGGCGGATATTGCCTCTGAACTGACAAAGGCGGTCTCAAAATTCCGGTTGTAGGCCTGTGGCTTGTCGACGTCGGCGGGAGAGCGCAGAGAGTCAACTACATCAGCGACAGCTCCAAGCGAAGACCAAATACCAGAGCATCGTCTGAGTCGCGTTCGGCACCCGGATTGACCACGTACTGCAAATTGGTCTGAATTGAAACTACGTCCCCCAATGGTGCACGATAACTTAGTTCGAAATTGGTTTCGTGGGCAGCCGTATCAACTCCTTCAAGACGATTCAGCGATTTAAAGTCTGCGCCCGTCACACCCGTGGCCACCGCCAAACCCACGGCATCATCAGGCCGGGCCGCCAAAAATTCGCTTAACACCAAGCCTGCGCCGGTGTACCCGCTCAGCTGATTTATCTGACTGTCGGCAATACCGACTCGAACAAAACCATTTAACTGCCCGGGCAGCCAGTCAACCGGAGCAAACGCATGATCGATAAATCCGTACAGCCCTTTATTGTGGCGCGTTGACGGATCTCGCTGCACCGGATCGGCCAGTGTCTCAGTTTCCTTCGTGTAGAACCAGGCGCCCAGTCCCAGGCGGCTTTGCGAAAACTGTCGGTCAGCTTCCGCCGCCAGCAGTAACCCCTCATCACTGCTCCAGTAAATGCCACCGTGGTTGTCGTTTTCCGGATTTCCCGGCACGGCGTCCAGAATGGCAATACGGTATGACATGCTTTCCGACACGCTGCCCTGCCAGCGCAGAGCCAGCGATGTCAGGGGAAATAAAGACGGACCGCGCTCACCACTTTGAGCATAGTCCGTACCGATCCCATGAGCGGGATTGAGGAAAAACCCGCTGTGTCGATCGCATCGAATTCAGAGTTCAGATCATACAGACCAAAACGGAGAGAGTGCGCAGATGGCCAGGTTTTGTCTATCCACAGTTCCAAAATACCAAGCATGGAGGTCGTATCGATGTTGCTGATGCCATGCACGGAGCTGACTAGCCTGCCAGACAGCGTGTCATTGTTATTGTACAAACCATAGGCAAACACCGTTACACCGTCCCAGCCCCAGGCCCGTTCCGCGTCCAGTGTCAACGTCAAGTCGAGATTATCCAGATAAACCTCGTCCTGAGAGATTCCGCCGCGCTGATTGGACCACAGCTCGCCAGTGTAGATCAGCTCTGTACTGAGTGGTTCTGCGTGCAGCTGGGAACAAAACAATAGCGGCGCTGACGCTGCCAGGACAAGATTTTCAAATGCACGTGAAGAAGGGCTGGTATTGTCTCGCATGAATCAGATCGCTATAACATCGTGACTGGGTATACGAGTAATAGCGGCAGATAGCCGGCAAAGTTGATCACTCCTTTCCTGATTGATGACAGGGGCAGGCGTGTCCGTCGGGTCACATAGCGATCACTGGAGCCCCGGAGTGTCAGTCAGCGGCACGCTTCGCCTTTTTGTTCGCATACATCGCCGCATCCGCCTCGTGCAGCATATCCTCAATTGACGCATGTTTGAGTGGCTCATAAGCAACCAGACCATAGGAAAACCCAAACTCGTAAGGTAGCGCCAGCTTTTCACACTGCGCCTGCAGTCGCTCACGAAACTGTTCTATCAGATTCCTGATGGTACCTGGATCAACATTGGTCATCAGGACGACAAACTCATCGCCGCCAAGTCGGGCGAACACATCCGAGGTTCTGAATGAGGAGCGCATCTGGTCCGCAAAAAGCTGAAGTACCCGATCACCTTCCGCATGCCCATGGACATCATTCACTTGCTTGAATTTATCCAGATCAAAATAGACCAGCGTCGCCGGAAACATCTGCCGTCTGCACAATTCCAGACTGTATTTGCTGAGCGTCAGAAAGCCCCGTCGGTTCGAAATTCGTGTCAGTTCATCCGACACCGCCAACTGCACAGCCATTAGCTCGCGCTCTACCATCCCCGCGAGGTCAGCCAGCATCTCTATCTCGTCCTTCTCCAACGTTCGTGGTTCACGGTCGATGATGCACAGCGTTCCCATGGGCTGTCCACTGACGGTTCGCAACGGATATCCAGCGTAGAATCGAATATGTGGTTCCCCGGTGACCAGTGGGTTATCCGCAAAGCGCTCGTCGGCCAAGGCGTTTTCGATAACAAACGCGCCTGAGTTCAGGATGGCGTGTCCACAGAAGGAGATCTGCCGATCGGTCTCGCTGGCTTCCAGTCCAAGGCAGGATTTAAACCACTGGCGATTTTCATCGATCAGACTGACCAGGGCAATGGGCACTCCAAACACCCGCCGCGCCATGCGCGTGACACGGTCGAAGCGCTCCTCAGGTGGCGTATCCAGAATATTTAGCGACTTTAGCTGGGAAAGACGCTCAATTTCGTCGGCGGGCAGTGGGGCAGCAATCATGGTTAACTCCTTGGCAGGATTTCGAAATTTTTCAGGAGGCAACCCTTACCAGCATTAACAATCGCAAGGTAGGTGTTATCGCGCCGTTAATGCAAATGTTGCTTTAGATACAAAGACAACGCAAGTCAAATTGGTGTGAATCCCGATCAGATCAGACCAAACCACTTAAAGGTTCGAGTCGTAGGCCACTATGGAGCTTATTGTTGCGCGTGATGCGTGACATCGACTTTCATCGAAGTTTACAGGAGAAAGACTATGTCCAGCCCCGAGCACAAACAGAAGATCTGGAACCTTATCAAAGACATCAAGAACGCCATGCTGACAACACGTCATGGTGAGGAGCTGCGCTCGCGGCCAATGGTGCTGGTACAGGATGAATACGACGGAACATTGTGGTTCTTCACCGACCTGGATTCAGAGAAAGTATTTGAACTTGAGGATGACAACGATGTCTGCGTGTCTTTCTCTGATCCTCACAACCATGTCTACGTCTCGCTGACCGGCACTGGCCGTGCCACGCGCGATAAAACACTCATCGATCGATACTGGAATTCAGTCATTGGCGCCTGGTTTCCGGAAGGGAAGGAGTCGCCCAATGTTGGCATGCTGGAAATCAAGGTTCACAAAGGCGAGCACTGGAACAGTGACAGCAGCAAAATGGTAAAAAGCATCAAAACCACGGCTGCAAAGGCCAAAGGTGAGCAGCCTGATCTGGGAGAGCACGAAAAATTCGGCACGAAATAAGGCCTGCGCTATCGCGCAGACGACCATATTGGCACAGAGAGAGTTCAAATTAAGACGGCGTGATTATCGTTCTGAAAGTCAGATTGACCCTTGGTCCGCGAGGGCGCGTTTCTTTCGGGATACCATGCTTCCAGTTTCTCTGTGTCTCTCCCGCCATCAATAACAGGCTGCTGGAAGGGAGCGGCAATACCACATTTTCGATGTCTTTGCGGTGCCTGTGTTTCAACACAAAGCGCCGCTCCTCACCTAATGAGACAGATGCGATGACCGGTTGCGCCCCCAGCTCCGGTTCATCGTCGGCATGGAACCCCATACTGTCCCGATGGTCGCGATAATAGTTGACAAGTACACTGTTGAACGAGGCGCCGCTCAGTGCTTCAACTTTCGATTTGATATCCAGCAAAAGATCAGACCATTGCTCGGGCGCAAGTGTTATGCCGGAGTACGAGTATTCCGCTCCCGCATCCCCGTGCCAGGCAAGCAAGCGGGGCTGAAGGTATGACTTCCCCCAGAGGGTGATGCGATCCTGGCGCCAGTTGGTCTCCCGTATCAACCGCTCCAGCAGCTGTCTGTCATCACCGAAATCAACATGGCGCCACAGGAAAATCTCCGCGTCATCAATCGCCAGTGATTCACTGTGTCCTTCATCAAAAAGATCCATCAACACACAACCTGGATAACTGACTATCCAGTTCAGACATGTTGATCAATCAAAATGGGATTGCCGTCCGGATCAAACACCGTAAAGCTCGCCGGTCCTTTATCACCCGAAAAAGACGGCTCAACTATTTCAATTCCTTTGGACTCCAGTTGACGGCAAAGCTCACGTGCGTCTTCAAAGCTTTCCAGATTCTCAGCATTCTGATTCCATCCAGGATTGAATGTCAGTATGTTTTTGTCGAACATCCCCTGAAACAATCCGATGTTGGTCTCGCCATTTTTCATGATCAGAAAATTGTGAGACTCTGCGCCAGCGTAGACTTCAAAACCCAGTTTTTCATAAAAAGCTTTGGACTTTTGCAGATCTTTGACTGTCAGACTGATGGAAAAGCAACCCAGTTTCATAGTTCTCTCCGCCTCTTCAACGTGGTTCAGCTGTTGCCAGTATGCAGCTTGCCAACTGCGATTTCCAGGCGCTTGATTTCACGTATCACGGAGTTTCGATTCATCTCCATCCAGCTCCACAGCTTTAACATCCCCTGAGCATTGACTGTCATGACGAACCACACCCCCCAGAAGACCCGCTGGTCGACACTCTCTGCCATAAAAAAGCGATACCCGCACCAGATCAGGACCACGGTCAGCACGGCTATCGCCACGTAGGCAACCACCATCCAATGCCGCAGCCCACCTTTAAACGGACTGGCAGCAAACTGAATCAGCCCCTCCTTTTCTGCCATCGCCTTATCAATCTCTGCCGCATCACTTTCAAGTTCATTTTTAATACGATTGTCCAGATTCATTCTCTGCTCTCCTGAATCAATGGCTTATACGTCAAACCGCTCTTTCAGCAATCTTCGGGCCCGATTCAACCGCGACTTGACTGTGCCCTCTGAGATCCTGAGCACCTGCGCCACCTGCCTGACGGACATTTCCTCCAGGTAGAACAAGTGGATCATCTGCTTCTCCAGCGAAGGCAGTCGATTGATCGCGGCATTGAGCGATTCTTGTTGTTCACTGTTATCATCACTGAGCTCGGGCTCAACATCCGACACGTCAAGTTACTGATCCGAGCCTCTGGTTTTTTTGAGCAGATCGATACAACTCCAGTGCACCAGCTGATACATCCAACTCTTGAACGCTTTGGGGTCATCTAATTGACGAATGTTTCTGGCCAGTCTGAACCAGGCTTCCTGGGCTGCATCCTGTGCTATCTGACGATCACCGCTTACTTTGTAACCATAACGCAGTAGAGCGTTCTGATAGCGCTGAAAAAGCTGTTGGAAAGCCCTGTTGTCGCCATCCTGAGCTTCCAGCACCAAAAGCTCTTCTTCAGCCTGTTGCATTCGTCACTCCGATTCACTCACCTCTTAAGACGATGCGAATGGCTGGCGGGTTCATTTAATTTTCACACATTAATTCGGCGCGTAGATATGAAGCTGCTGTCTTTCCAGGTCCATAGTCAGGACAAAATGCTTGAGCACATCGATGCCGACTCGGCCGCGATAGCCCCTTCCTTCCCTAATATTAGTACCAGTCTGAACTCTTCCCTGAGTAGTAAGGTTGTCTCTGACGCCTGGCTTCGGGAACTCTGTTGCAATATTCCCGAGTGTGTATGGGCCAATCTGCAACTGATCTATTGAGCCCCTAAGTGTGTTTTCGCTTTGAATTTCACCAGCATCCGACTGTGAGTGCAAATCCAACTGGGAGGCCAGGTGCGGGTCCACGATTATCCCGCCAGGGTAGGTCGGTGACAGCGCGAGCCAAGCGTCGACTTCATCATTCAATATTAATTGCAACATCGGGCTACCATACTGCGGATCTGAATCGAAGATGACATTCTGCGAATTTTTTAAGTCTATCGCTGCTCTGGGAAAAAGGCAGAGCTCCTCCTCAGGGAAATTGATTTGGATAATAAGACCCTTGAATACTCTCAAGCTGAATGTAAGCCAGTTCTCATCTGCCTCAACTACTCCTACATCATCCGCGTGGATCGTATTACCGAACAACGTTAGGTCTACGTCGTCTACATATCTAAAGAACTCTGCCCTTCCGAAAGCCTCAACCATCCGCAGGTCACCGTTGGTTTTAACATCCAGGCCGAGCGTCTCCGCCATACTGCTTGACATCGTAGCACCAACGTTACTAGTGGTAAGACCAGCGTGGTACTGATTGCCGTTGATTGTCACCGGGATCCGCAAGTCGTTATTCTCAACCGTGAAGCTTTCGCAAAGCCCAGATTGCCCATAGGCAGAGAATGGGAAAAGTGCGATTAGCGCACAGAGTAGCAACGATGGCTTTTTCATGTTTCTTGTACCTTCCTTGTTGGTTGTGCGACGAAGACAGCTTTATGTCTGAATCCAGGCTTTCCGATATATCACAAAATCAAAAATGCCAAAATAAAATTCGATCACACCACACGCAAGCACACCAGACAAAAGGGAGACGCTCGATGGATGGCAAACTGACTGCTGTACTGGCCAGTGCGGCACCAAATAGCCAATAGATTCACATACCGCAGAGTGTGGCAAGATCAGATAGTGGTTAGCGACTTCCGCATCCGTGCATTCGGAACAACAACACCGCGAACTTCCGGCAAGCGTTGCTCGACGATGCAAAAACCGTATTTTGCAAAAAAAGGTTGTGCCGTGCGGCTCACGTCCGCTGTCATTTCTTTGAGCCCCAGTGCCGCCGCTTCGCCAAGCAGCGCTGACATTAGAAATTTGCCGATACCTTTGGATTGATGATGCCCGGAGACAAAAAAATGGTCCACATATCCATCGGGCTGTATATCTGCGTAACCCACCAGCTGTCCGTTTAACTCGGCCACGAATGGTTTTATCCCTCGAATCTTCTGTACCCATAGCTCAGGATCCAGATCATCGGGCGCCCAGGCCTGTATTTGCTGTGGAGTGTAGTCTCGACTGGCAATCAGGTGGACGGCTGAGTGAAAGACATCAAAGAGCCTGTGTTCTTCGCCTGGCCGGTAGCGACGGATATTCATGCCTTTCTTCCCTGACTCTGCTGCCATGGGCTCGGTTTCTTGTCCGTCCGGTGGACACAGCCCGGCCAACAGCACGGCCGCCGCTTTCCTTCGAGCAGCTCATCCACAGCGCGATCAATTCGCCTAAGCCGCGTTTTTTCCTGCTTGGCATCCTTAATCCAGCATATGAACTCATTGCGGGCAATCGGCGTCAAGCTTTCCCAGAGTTCAACGGTTTTGTCACTTCTCTTCAGCGCAGCGAGGAAGTCTGTCGGCATGTCATGCACAAGTCCGCCAGATAGACTGGACATATGATCACCTTTTGGTCAAATTCGACAAGCAAAGTCAGTCTACTTTTCTGATAGTGTCTCCCGACTTTACGACGCCTGCAACCGTAACCCGCGCATTGATCCCTCGAAGGTTGAGCGCTTTTCCCTCATCAGAATTTACAAATAAAACCGCGTCTTTGCCGAAACGTTCCTTGAACTTCTTGCATCCCAGGTGCGGCTCGCTGGTGACTTCCAACCTGGCAGTCCCTATCTCGAGGACCGTGCCGGCGGGCAAATTTTCAGCACTCAGATCCAGATCCACATAAAACTGATCGCCCGCAAGCGGCCAACGGTCCCTGGTTTGTGCAATCACTGAGATACTGCGTGAGTTCATCAGGTTAATCTGCATATCCGGATTGGCAGTTGCTCTTCTGCCCTTGCCATCACTTCTGGTCAGCCAGTTGTCACCTACCAGCCCGTGAGTTGAATCCAGCTCGGCGTGCGCCAGAACTTCACGCTCACCCGTTTCCGGCCTACGGACGATCAACTCCACCGTACCAACTTCTTTGGGTGAGCTCTTGATGTCACTCAAGCCCTTTTCCAGCTCGTCCATACTTGTAAACATGTCAGTTCCCTTTAATCTTTGTTCCAGTTTCTCTGCATCTCGAGGAATGTGTATGACGCTGACCATGTGATCAGCACGAATCCCACTAGTGATTGTGTGCCATAAAGAAAGCGTATTGGCCCCATGGGAATCATGTCACCATATCCCAAGGTGGTGTAGGTCACCGCTGACATGAAGATATAGTCCAGAAATGACATCACCTCATAACCACTGACAACACCCACGTCATTTTTTTCTACCAGCCACCAGGCACTGATGCCGAATATCCAGATAGCGGCGACGTGAATAATAAGTATGCCGAACAATAACAGCAGAATGCGCTGTCGATGGGAAATTGCGGATCTGGCAGTAAAACGGCTAAACAGGATAAAGGCTTCGTAGTGAAGCATCACAGCCGCCACAGAGGCAGCGACTGTCGTAAAAAAAGAAAACACATGATACAGATCAAACACTCATTTCCCTTCCGCGGCAGCAGTCCCTCACCTAGAGTTCATATTTCAGTGACACAGTCAGCGCTGAACTCTTGTTGTTTAGACCAGGCCAATCTGAAAATTCCAGATCGTATGCATTATATTCCAGATCAATCTCCAGTTGTTGTGACAACTCATAACTGACGCCCAGGCCGTAAACGATATCGGATTCATCAAACTCCAATATAGTTAACTGATTCTCCCCACCATTCCGACTGAAAAAGAAGAAGGAGGAATCAGCGCTCCACCAGAAATTGCCCACCTTGCCATAGACTGCAAGTCGTTCGGACAAGGGAAACTGGGCAATGATAGAAGCAGTTGCACCGGTGACATCAAAATCGCTGTATAACGAGTTCGGCGCAGGGTATTCACCCAAATCCTTGTACCCAAGCTCCAGGGCAAGATAAGGATTGAATTGCCAGCCGGCTGCGACTTTTAAAACAGTGGTGTTCTCTTCAGGGAGGCCCGATTGTATCCAGTTCTGCCCGACACCAGCGCTCAGATACAAGCCCGTGTCAGTAAGCTGATCGGCCTGCACCACACTCATTGGACATACCAGGCAAATAACCAATCCAGCCTTTTGTAGTCTATTCATCATGTATATACCCGTCCCTGTTGATTTACTTATGTAGGCTTATGCCGACGTCAATCTTGCCCCACTGTCGCCAGTGCGGCGCCCGCACCAAGATACAAACCGCCACTAAAGAGGCCTGTGGCACGACTGTCCGGCAGAGACTTAAGTTTGCTCGCGATTTTGCTGCTCAGCAACGCGTAAAGTGAGTCCAGTGTGACTGCCATCACCCAGAATAACGATGACAGGACAGCAACCTGAGCCAGGTAGGATTGTCCGGGGGAGACAAACTGGGGAAGGAACGCGCCGAAGAAAAGGATGGTCTTGGGGTTCGTCAGGGACACCCAGAACCCTCTGTTAAATGAGCCCAGGGCAGTGGGTGGCGTCGCCGCCACGCGTTGCAAAGACGCCTTAAGATGCCTGAATCCAAGGTACAACAGGTAAGCCACGCCCAGCCATTTCAGCCACCTCAGCCCTTCGCTTATCGCCGTGACGAACCAGGCTGTTCCCAGCGCGGCGACCATTAACTGGATAATCATCGCTGCGCTGGTTCCCGCGACTGTCTGCAGGCCTCTTGACCTGCCATGCACCACGCTGGTGGTGATGATCACGATCACATTGGGACCCGGAACTATGATCAGGCCCAATGAGACGAGGACAAATAGCGCCAGCTCCATAATTACAACGCTCTGTTTTGAGTTTCCTGTCCAGGCGTAATGAAGAGCACGCGTGAGAACTCCGGTGTTTTTGCAGTATGCCAGATGCCTTTTGGCACTATCACATACTGCCCGGGCTCCGACAGCTCAATCGTCTTATCACCGTCCTCAGCTTGCAGATGAAACGTTGTCGAGCCAGCCAGCAGCACGACAATTTCGTCTCCATGCGGATGTATCTCCCAGCTTGGCCAGTCAACATCAAACTCATGACAGGAGATCAGGTCGTGCCCCTCGAAGCTGCCGTAAGTTTTATCGAGTCGTTCGTAAAGCCCCGGATCAAAGCGCTCTACCGTAGCAGCCTTGTTTGGGTTCATGACAACAAAGTCTTTCAACAGATTCAGCGGCAGCTCCATTTATATATCCTTGTTATAGAAGTCTGATTATTGCCTGATTAAACCAGTATTGGCTACCGTCATGCCTGATCATATGCTCTCTCAAGCGCGGCAACATCAATCTTAACCATTTGCATCATGGCGCCCATCACAGCCTGAACCTTGTCGGCGTTCCCGTCGTTGATCAGTTCCATGAAACGCCTTGGAACAATCTGCCATGTCAGTCCGAACTGGTTTGTAATCCAGCCGCACTGCATCGGTGTTGCACCCGCATCGATGAACTTGTTCCAGTAACCATCGAGTTCCACCTGATCTTCACAGTCCACATAAAGTGAGAAACCCTGGGAGAAGCTGAAGTAAGAACCTCCGGCCTGATAGCCCATGAAGGACTGACCACCGATGTCGAACTCTGCTGACGTAATCGGGCCGTCTTCCCCATTGCGTGCCATTTTCCGGACTCGGGAATCCGGAAAGGTTTCAGTATAGAATCTGATCGCCTCTTCCAGGCGATCATTAAACATTAAAAACGGCGTCACTTTTGACATGGATACAGCTCCTTTGTGTTGATCCTTCTGTAGTCGTCCATGACAGGCTTATTTCGACACGCGCCTGGCTGTTATTTACCCGGATAAATCGATTCTGCGCCTGAGTAGCGCACACCCGACAGCAACGCCATATCCCGGTTCCAGGTCGCCAGATCATCCGGATTGAACTTACCCAGCGAATCATGCCCACAGGCGCGCGCCATCACCTGCATCAGTTCTACCGAGGCTCGCAGAAAGTTGTTGAGCCGCTCTGCCGACGCGTCGACGTCCAGGCGTTTGCGCAGGTCCTCTCGCTGCGTCGCGATTCCTGCCGGGCAATTGTTGGTGTTGCACATTCTTGCGCCGACACAGCCGATCGCCTGAATAGCACTGTTTGCCAGTGCAACACCATCGGCACCCAGGGCCATCGCCTTCACAAAATCAATCGGCACACGCAAGCCACCTGTGATAATCAGCGTCACGCGGCGGCTGGCTTTTTGAGCATCCAAATAGCGGCGCGCACGCGCCAGGGCCGGAATGGTTGGTACACTGATGTGGTCGCGGAACATTTCCGGCGCAGCCCCCGTGGCACCGCCACGACCATCCAGAATAATGTAGTCGGCGCCCGCGTCCAGCGCAAATTGAATATCACGTTCGATATGATTGGCGCTCAGTTTGAAGCCAACCGGTATGCCACCGGTAATCTCACGCACGCGGCCAGCAAAGCGCGCAAAATCCTTGACCGTGGACAGATCCTTGAACGTGGGTGGCGACACAGCCGCTTCGCCTTCCGGAATCCCGCGTACCTCAGAGATCTTTCCCTTGTTTTTGATACCTGGCAAGTGCCCACCAGTCCCGGTCTTCGCCCCCTGGCCACCTTTAAAATGGAAGCTTTGAACCTTCTCTAACAGTTCTTCCTTATAACCAAACTGGGCACTGGCAAGCTCATAGAAATAACGGGAGTTCGCCGCCTGTTCCTCGGGCAACATGCCGCCCTCACCTGAGCAGATGCCGGTTCCTGCGAGCTCCGCACCCTTGGCCAGTGCAATCTTGGCTTCTTCTGACAGAGCGCCGAAACTCATGTCGGAGACAAACAGGGGGATTTTTAATACCAGTGGCTTTTTGGCTTCCGGACCGATGACCAGTTCGGTCGTGACCGCGGCATCTTCCATCAGTGGTTTAGTAGCCATCTGCGCGACCATTAACTGCAGGTCATCCCAATGGGGTAAAGTGTGCCGCGGCACACCCATCGCGGTCATCGGGCCATGGTGGCCCATTTTGGACAAACCCTCGCGCGCCAACTGATGAATAAATTCGACTGTGGGTTCTTCTTTGGTTGCTTTGGGAGCCGGGGCCTCGGAACCGGAATCCGACGCGCCGGGCCCCTCCTTGCCGACCTGTTCTGACGTGAACTGTTTATGCGTGCCATCGCAGTAAGGCGCATTGGCGGTATGCTTGCATCGGCACAAATAGGCGTCGCCGCTTTCTTCTGCTTTAAAGGCTTTGGGTTTGAAGTCCGTTCCTTTGTGGGACCCATCACAGAAAGGCTGATCCTTGGAACGCCCGCACATGCAAAAGTAATATTCGGAACCCTCTTTGAGTTCGACTTTGATCGGCTTGTTGTCAGCGATGATCGGGTTGCTCATTCGGAAGCTCCCTGTGTTGCAAATGGGTTACTCAAACAGGCGACTCAGAATACCGCCCTGTCAGCCGGTTTGAGATCTTGTCTCTTAATTTCTTACGCACGCCGGCAAGAAAAAGATGTCAGCTGCCAGTATCCTCGCCGCTTAACACCCAGAGTTCATCAACTTCGCGGAAGCCCAGGTGTTGAGCCAGCTTTACGGATGCCGGGTTGCTTTTAAGTGCTCCCCAAACTGCCGTTTTACCGCGCTTCTCCATAATGCCCATGAGCGCGGTCACCGCAGAAGCAGCAAAGCCTCGGCGTCGATGGCTTGCCAGAGTATCAATGGAGATGTCCCACAGGGCTTCAGTTTCGGACGCAACGTAAGCGAATGCAACGGGCAAAGCACCATCAAATGCAGCCACCACCGGAACTTTATCACCCAATACATCACAGATTTCTTCCTTAAGGCCCTCAGGAAGGTGCTCCAGCAGGGCCGCATCTGCGTGCCCCATCAAGCGGCAATTGTGCTGGATGGTCCGGGGTAGCTCACCTGGCGAGATGAATATGGTGGCGATCTCAGCTCGAAAGTCCTTCAGCACCTGGTTTGCCTGTGCGACGTTGTCAGAAAAAGCCAGTAACTCAGACACATCCTCAGCCGCACGTAACAGCTGCGCGGGATCTACCCGACCAACCACAGAGCCTATATCGTCTTCGGTGCTCCAGACGATGAACCCATCCTGGGAGGGATTCTCCAGGGCCAGTGACCGATCTGAAGCCAAAAGATCGCGCGTTTCCACCCACCGAGGCTCGTCTGCCAGACGCTCAAGGTATTTTTGCTTCACGTCATACATGCCATGACACTCCCTGATTCAGGCCCGGTCCAGCGACAGAAAACGCTCCAGACGGATCTGCTCATCCTGCAGCGCTGATTTAAAGCCCGCTTCTTTGGGGGCGCGCCCACTGACATACCCAGGCTCCAACACCAAAGCCCCGTCATGGATCGTGGCATTGGCCCAGCCGATCACCTGGCCACGCCACAGCATCGGCATTGCGTAATAGCCACGCACCCGTTGTCTCGCCGGTGTGTAGGCCTCGAAGCGGTAGGCCCAACCCCAGAACCGCTGAAAGCGATCTCGATCCCAGACTATCGGATCAAAAGGCGCCAGGAGGCGCAATTTTTCATCCAGACTTTCATCATGGGCGAAACGGCGAGCACCCGGATTATCGCCAACTGGCCAGAACCAGCTGCTACCGTCCACTGTTGCCTGCGGCAAACGAGCCCTGGCCCGCGCGAGAGCCTCACCCCGTCGCTCACGCCACTGAGGGACTGCCGAAGAACACACGCTGCTTATCAGACGGCCCAGCGTAGCCGCAGGCAGTGGGGCATATTTGGCCACTACGACGTCAATTAATACATCAAGCACCGTATCTGGCGCAACGGGCTCTTGAGCCTCAGTCAAAGACGGCGCATACAGGCGCACGCCAGCCTCACGACGCGCCACACGCAGCAGGCCACGATAGTGCATACCATCAAGCAGTTGCGTACTGGCGCGGCTGTTACCACCAAACCAGTTTTTTGTGGTGCCATGCTGAAAAGCCGCGTCCACTTCGCGCGGATGCACAACACCGCCGCTCTTCACGAACTCCAGCACTGCCTGAGCCTGTTCCCAACGTGCAGATGACCACTCTTTGCGCGCCGTGCGCGGATGCATCAGCTGCTGCGTGTTGCGCGGCAGGATGCCGTAGTTAACAAAGAAGTCTTCTTCAACAGCCAAGCGCGGATACCGGGCCTCCAGATCGCCGGCATGGTAGTCGTCAACGCGATGGCGCAGTGTCAGATCCTGGGCTCGCGCAGGCGCGCGTATCGGGTCAAGCTGGACAAAACCCAGCCTGGCAATCGCACGAGAGAGGGTGGTCGGTTTAAAGAGGCTGCGCGAGATGGCGTAGCGGCGCAGGTGATCTATGGTGAGGGGAGTTGCCATGCCGGTTAAATCTGTTGCAATAGTGCTGATGGCAGCCAACCAAGTCTGCCTTCGTCGTTCAGGCACCACGCCCAGCCATCAAGCTGTTTGATTAATTCTAAGCTCTCACCGGCTTCCGCGCTAAGCTCCTGGGCCGAATATTGCGATCTTGCAATGGCATCATTCGGCCCTGAGCTGACGAGATACTTCAAAGGCGCCCAACCAGTATTGCCATCTGCTGTCGTTACCCTTATCCAGCCCGGATACTCGTCATCCATCTCACCTAGACTGACGGCCTCACCGACCTCAAATGAGATCGGGTCGGGGTAAGCTGATTTGTATGATTTTATGACTCTGACTTTCATAGAGGCCATGAGTGGCGCTTCAACCTTCAGTCATGCGTTAAAGAGTATTGTTGACAGCTATGCAACACCAAGGTCACTAATCATGACGTAGTACCCATCAGGATCTCGCAACGCGAATTCCTGCGTGCCAGTGGCAGGATTTGTGTTGGGCTCCTCCTCAAGACTGGGAACCAGCGTCCGGGCCCGCGCTAGCGCTTCGTCAAAGTCGTCAACTCTGAAAAACAACAAAAGTCCATTGCCAGGCGTGGCGCTGGCCGGGCTGGTGAGCGTGGGATGATCATGATCGCCCCATCTATGCAGACAAAGGAGCACGGTTCCATCGTCATCCAGAATCTGCCCGAAGTAGTCGTGGGCAGGCTCTCCCAGAGACTGCCCAAACAACTGTTGATACCAGCGATAACTTCTGGCGACGTCAGCAACGCCAACAATTGTCCAGGTTCTTTTCATCAAATGTCCTGAGTTACTTTACGTCAGATTCATGACTCGCTGCATTATCTGCCGACGCTCGCTGATCGGGTCTTCGACTATCTGGCTCTCGTTATTCAGCACCATGACCTGACGCGACGCACCGGTATAGACAGGCCAGTCCGGGAGTTTGCCAGTATCGGGGTTGCCGCTACGCGCGAAGGCAATCCAGCTGTCGCTGATCTTGTCCGCCATGGCACGCTCTTCGGCGGTGCCGGTTGTGAACCCATACACGGTGCGCTCTGCGTGAGTGTTGTCAAAGACAAATGGAATGTCCAGCGCATGGGGCGTCATCAGACGACCATTAAGCGTTTGGGTTTCCCAAGTCAGATAGTAGGAGCGGACCGGCGCAGCATTCAATGCTGCACGACGTTCAGCAATAACCGTGCAAGGCACTACGTAAGCGCGATCGCTGACAATCAGGAAGAACAGTTCGCTGGGCGAGGCATCCGGCTCGGCGCTGCGATAGACATCAATGACTTCACGGGTCATGTCTCCCAGTATTGACTGTAACCGCTGCATCATTGTGGCTTCATCAAGGTTAAATGCTTCAGTGTCGCCTCGCATTTGCAGGGTCAGCTCTGTGCGATTGGCACCCACGATCAGGGGCACATCCGGATTCACGGCGGAGGCGGTCGGGTGAAACGGTGAGGCAGGCAGGGCATCGCCATCCACAACCGGCGCAAAACTGCTGGTTCGTGATATGGCCTGATAGGCGGCGATAATACGTTCGACCGGGGCGTTCTGCAGGCCCTGCATATCACCGGTTTGCAGACCCAGTTCCTCAAATAGCGAGGTAGCCTGACGTGTGCCGGCCTCTGCCGAGGCCAGACGAATGGTGGGTCCGCTTTGAATCACTACACGGTGAAACAGCCCCTTGGCGGCAGGCATGGCCAGCAATGTACCGACCTTGCGACCGCCGCCGGACTCACCGAATATCATTACATTGTCCGGGTCACCACCAAACTGTTCAATATTGCGTTGCACCCACTGCAGTGCCGCGACCAGATCCAGCATACCTGCTGTCCCGGCATGCGCAAATGGCTCGCCACCCAGTTCCGCCAGATGGGTGAAGCCCATGATATTGAGGCGATGATTGACCGTGACGACAACCACGTCACCACGATTGCAAAGATTGGTGCCATCGTAGCTGGGGCTGGAACCGCTGAGGCTGGTAAAACCACCGCCATGACACCAGAACATCACTGGCCGCCTCCGGTTGCTGTTGGCTTCCGGTGTCCAGACATTGATCACCAGGCAGTCTTCACCCTGACCGGCTGCCAGCTGACCGTCGCTACCGAGTGTTTGTGGTGCTGTTGGTCCGTACTCGACCGACTCGCGGATTCCCGCCCAGGCCGTCGCTGGCTGCGGTGGACGAAAGCGGTTCTCTCCCGCGGTGGACGCGCCATAGGGTATGCCTTTGAACACGCTCACCCCTTCATTGACATAACCACGCACTCTGCCAGTGTCGATCTCCACGACCGATGAGGGTGAGCTTTGCGCGGCAACACGGCCGGGCAGCCACAGACCACTGGCACCGATAGCACCAACGGCACCCAGCTGTATGGATTGACGCAAGAACCGGCGACGGCTTTGCAGTCTTGGGGATTGTCCGCGTGGTGATCCTGTCATGATTAGAGTTCCAGTCAAAAATTACTTGTCTAGCATTCCGAATCCGAGATTACAATAGAAATCCGGCAGCTTACTGGAAGGACGAGATGAGGCCGTCACTCCGACCATACCGCGTATTCATTAACACTCGGATCTGTGAATAGCGTCAACTTACTTCGGCAGACCCTCAAACTCTGGCGCGTCACCAATCGAATCACTCCACGACGCTCTGCTTGATGTAAAGATACGTGCGGTTGGCAACAGAGCTACTTCCGTATCCAGACACCCGGCCGGAACGACTACTAGACCTGCTGTGTCCGCGCTTGGCAGCGCGGAACCACAAAACTTACAGAAACATTTGTTGTGACGAGTACCCGGAAGCGTAAAGGAGCTCACAGCCGACTCACCGGCAAGCCACTTCAACTCTGCCGACTGTGAGAATAGATTCGCCGCATGGGCAGAACCCGTATCCTTTTGACAGTGCCTGCAATGACAAAGGTAAAAGCTGTCGAAGTCTCCAAGGACTTCAAATTTCACAGTGCCGCAAAGGCAAGACCCTTCATGCCTGGTCATAGGATTCCTTTCTGTTTTTTTCAGATGACACACATATGGCGCCCTTCACGTTAACTGATGAGCCCTGCCATCTCACGGCTGTGTGCTCTATCCCCGGCCTCGAGTCCTGCTTTAACACCTGCACGATTTCTTTCTGGCTGATTCTGACTTGCTTTCAGTTTGCCAGTCAAAGTCTCAATGGTGATCTCAACACCAACGATTGCCGTTATCAGCCGATCTGTATATTCCCATGGCGCATCATCTACAGACCAGGGATCACTCATACCAGACTCATGCTGATCTGTCAGCTGATGAAGATGCTGTTGCAGCCAGTTACTGTTCTCGATAATTCGGGCGCTGCCCTCCGCGTGTACAGCAAGATAATTCCAGGTTGGGACCACCCGGCCTGTTTCTGCCTTCGTCTCATACCACGACGGTGAAATGTAGGCATGTGGCCCCTGGAAGACCACAAGAACGCGCGCCCCTTCTTGTAGTCGTTTCCATGCGGGGTTGTTGCGAGCCAGATGACAGTGAAGCTTGCCGGGAGAACCCTCTGGATCAGCAACTAACTGGAAGGGAACATGATTCGCCTCAATGCCAGCATCATCCGCAATCACCAACAGACCAAACCCATAGTCACGAATATACTGCTGAAGCTTTCCGATGTCGTCTTCCCTGAAATGAGCTGGCACATACATGCTGTATTACTCCCTGCAATCTCTTGTTAGAAACCTTTTTTCAAAATGTTTCGGATCCGTGCCTTTACGGACGGTGCCTCATCACGCATACCCATCTCAAAGTATTGCCTGGACTCGTTTAGATATTCTGAATGCTGCTTACTTAATTCATAGAAGCCGTTGTATGACCAGGAGCGCTGCTCCATGATCTTTCGAGTGGTGACGTTCAGCCATATAGATCATTTCAATAAACGAACGATCGAAGAAATGTCTGCGCGAATTCCGAACGCTGAACTTCGGCCCGGTCAAGTGGATTGTCCCACCAGACACCCTCACTGTTGGCCAAGAGAATGAAACAAAGACCCAGGGCAGGCACCTTAAGATACAGCGCTGAATAGGCATCCTCCCACCATCCTGAATGCCAGACGAGTTTGTGCCCCTGATACTCCTGCACATACCAGCCAATGCCATACGGGAAGAGCTCACCGTTGCGCGACGTGGTGGCCGCCATCATTTCTGCCTTCGACTCTGCTGAGATTAACACCCCCTGATCAAGCGCGATGTCGAACCTGGCAAGATCGAGAACGGTGGTGATGACTCCTCCGGCAGCGCCGTCACCCTGAGGTGGAGGTGCAGGCGCGCGCTGCGGCGCTCCAGAACTGTCAATTCGATAAGGAGGGGCTAACTGCTGAGCCAGATCGTCACGTAGCGGCAGGTTCCTGTGCCTGCGCGCCGACTGCTCCATTTCAGCCACATCGAAAATATGCTGCTGGATAAGAGTCGAGAAAGACTCGTCAGCGGCTGCCATGATGGGACGCGATGCCCATGAATAGAGAATGGGGTTGTACGAGAAACGGGTATTGGGGACTCCCGTCGCCGTGTGAGACAACAGGTGTCGAAGCGTGTGGTCGGAAGGCTGGCAGTGAAGCTCCTGTGCAAAGATGGACGGTTGTTGGCTGAAGTCTGCACAAAAGCGTGACCAATCACTGTAGGTACTGATTGGCGTATCAAGATCAAGTAGACCCTTCTCCACGAGCCGGAGAGCCAGGACGGCAGAGAGTGGTTTCGAGACAGATGCGACGTCATAAACGGTAGCGGCAGTAGCTGGAATGCCATTTTCGACATCAGCATAACCAAGCCCTGACGCAAGGACGACTGCGTGATTTTTCACGACAGCCACAGACATTCCGGGAATATTGGCCGCTTCTCGCAGTTTGTCGAGCTGTTGGGCAAAAGCTTCGAGGTCGTATGACTCCCCGCCTGCTGAGGTTTGACTCTGCGCGGATGACAGACTTGGGAGCGATGCCAGCAGGAGCGCGAGAATGATGATTTTTGAGATTACTGCACTAGAACCGAGCACATCTCCGCCCTCGCTCAAGTCGTCTTAGCTCTTTCCAGCTTCTCTTTTGCTTCACTGATACTTGTCAAACACTCTGCCCGTAACGACGGAAACTCTTTGTCGATCACAGACATTTCGGAATCGTTTAAAAGCTGTTCGAGTTGAGATTCTTCAGCCAGTCTTTGGTCAATAATTTCGACTGTCTGATCGGCAGAAAATGCGGCCTCCAGTCGCTGCAATAAATGCTGGCCCGTTTGTCGGTCCGGATCGGGGACCGAGGGCAGGTCGTCACTGGCCCGGATGGCCACGGCTACTGATTTCTCCAGAACCTGTCGGCTTTCTGCAAGCTGCATAAACAGTTTCTTGACTGCACTGTCACTCACAAACTCAGCAGCGTCACGATAGTCTTCGTCACTGCTTATAAGCGCAACATGTAAGTTGTTCAGTGCAACCTGTAGGTCATTGCGCAATAAACTCATATTCATTTCCCTTCTGATGGTTTTTTTACCGCAGACGATAAATCAGCAAACTCTATTCAACCAAAGAAATCGGTTTGGGTGCTAGAATTTCGAGCGCATCTGGTAACACTTTAAAATGTGCCGGTGTGCTAGTCACCGGTTCGCCATCGGCGTGAATAGCCATCACTTTCCGCCCTGTTGTCAGGGTGATGCTTTCGGCCTGCAGATTGAACACCTGTGCGTTGTATCTTTGCCTACCATCACGCAGTAAAGGCGCCAACGTTAACAGCTCCCAAACCCCCTGCGGGCGTAAACTGTACAATGATAACTTTCCATCATCGATGCGTTTTTTTTCATCAATCACATTGCCACCACCATAGTAGCGCCCATTGCCAACCGCAATTTGTATGGAGCGCTGGCGGTGCGAGACATCATCGGCAGTAATGGTGACCTTAAATTGCTTTATCCGCAGCAGTGCCGAAAAGAATGCCTTCAGGTAGCTAAAAACGCCCCAGTGCTTTTTCACTTCATCGCTTAACTCTTCGGTAACCTGCACTCCCAACCCGAGATGCGCGACATTAAAAAAGTAGTGGTCGTTTACCTTACCCAGGTCAATCGACTGACGCATACCCGACACAATGACATCAAACGCTTCGTCCAGTTCGCCGGTAAGCCCTAGCGAACGCGCCAGATCGTTGGCCGTACCCAGGGGCAATATGGCCAGCACCAGGCCACTCTCATACATTGTGCCAGCCATGGAACTGATTGTGCCATCGCCCCCGCCGACGATCACCAGATCCAGTCGTTCTTTACGATCCAGCACCGCGCGGCGGCTTTCCTCAGGGCTCTTTGACACCAATCGCTCAATTTCAATGCCAGCCCGCTCCAGCTTTGCAATGCCTTCGTCCAATTGTGCGCCGGCGCACTGTCGGGCTTTGGGATTAGTGATAAGCAACGCCTGGCGTATATCTGTTCGATTCATTCGATTTCGCTTTCCCTGTTTGCTCACAGTCTCAGGGTCACAGTAAACGAGTTTACATTCAAGACCCTTTAGCGGCCTGGCTCAACAGCGATATCTCAAAATTAATCGTTCATCCCTACATCCAAATGCCGGAATCACAGCATTGTTAGGATAAGAGTGGCTGAAAAGCCTGATTTTAACCCCTACACTGAGGATACATACGATGGGCGGAGATACACTTATTGCCATGACCTTGTTTATCGGTTTGTTCGGCAGCCCGGTTGCGATGCTCTATATTTACCTGAAGTTCCGTAGCAAAAAGCTGAAAATCATCGAAAAGATGCTGGACGCTAATCGGGAAGTCACACCCGAAATGCTGGCTGTGCTCAATCAACCCAATTCCAGCACGCCAGGCAGCGACATCCGCATGGCTGTGTTCTACCTGACGATTGGTGTCGCTATCTTTTTAATGCTGATGTTTGAAGTGTTTGGCAACCCTGCCCGACTGAGCCTGTTAAGTTTACTGCCTCTGAGCATTGGCATAAGCTATCTCATCGCATCGCGCCTTAAAGAAAGCTGATCTGTTTACCAACCCAGGCGGCAACGGTTTGCCAGACAACAAAGCTCGTCACATGTCCAAGCTGAACGATTTATCTGATATGAATCTGGTAAACCGCGTTCAGCTTCTGGGCGATCAGGCTGCCTTTAAAGCCCTGGTGCTGCGACATAACGCCAGGGTGCGTGGCTTTCTGAGACGGCTATGCCAGGACAAAGATCAGGCCGACGACCTGGCACAGGAGTGTTTTCTGCTGGCGTTCCGCCATATCGGCAAGTACCAGCCGAGCGGGCAGTTTTCAAGCTGGCTGTTGAAAATTGCCCAGCGTTGCTACTTTCAAGAGAAACGATTGCACTCCAGGCGCGCTGAAAAGTGGCAGCAATTCCAGGCTCTGGAAACTGATAGCAGTCACATTGACGACCCGGTTGATATGCGCCTGGACCTGGAGAAGGCCTTCGAAACGCTTTCGGAGAATGAGACCATCTGCCTGACACTGTGCTACACGATGGGATATTCGCACTCAGAAGTTGCCGACATCAGTGGATTTCCTTTGGGTTCTGTGAAAACCTACATCAAAACAGGAAAAGATAAACTGCGGGATCTTCTGGAGCCTCAATTGACGGAGAACCACAATGTCTGATCATGAATCAATTGATGCCCGGCTTGAGCAAGCGCTTTCAGCTGAATTTTCAAACATCGATTCAGATCTCTTTTCTGAAAAAGTGGCCAGTCGGGTTTCACGCACGGTTTTTTTGCGATACCTGGTGCTTTCCATTGGCTGGCTGACAGGTCTGACAGTATTTTTTTCGATCCTTCCTGTTCTCAACACCTCACTTATGTCCATGAATAGTGTCTTGCCGGCCTGGGCCCACCAGGAACTCTTGTTCCGCCTGTCTCAGTGGTTAATCCCAGCCAGCATCATGATTGCGATAGCGATCATGCCCGCTCTGCTGTCCAGGCTCCATTCAAGGGTCAATTAGTGGCGATGTGTGGTTTGGCAGCAAGACTACGAGATCAATACTCATCTAAGGCGTATTATTTAGAATGAGCGCTGGATTATCTCAACAATTTCCCGGGTGTTTTCTATGACTCTGAATATCTCACCCTCTACATTGATTGTAACGTGACCATCCTCTCTTAGAATGATTCGTCCCCGGTCATAGATATGTTGGTCGACAATCTCGCCTACCACAAGTTTCCTTTGCCAGCCCGGAGGCAGTTCCCTACCCCTCTCTACCTGTTTTTGCAAACCCGGGGGTAATTCCTTCTTTTTCTCTTGACTGGAAAGTGCGCCATCACTTAAACCGAACGTCAAGATTACGGCTGCAACAATTACATGAAAATGTTTCATAGTATTCCTCAAACTTTAGCGAATTAGGCGCCCAGGCTATTTTGCCATGCGTGTACCTTATCAAACGATCTCACGATGTTAAATATTCCATTCTTGCTGACTATTAGGTGCGATTCAAAACTCGAAGCCTCTTAACCCCGCACTGATTAAACGCGCATACATCGACCGTGGCAGTTGGCTTTTAGTCTGGCTATATGCACTAGTTATCTGCTTTCATTGAACTCAATATTCATCAAATCCGGATATTTAAACGTGTAGCCCAGAACACGCTTCACTTTCTGATTACTGATTATCTTGAAAGACCTGGTATCTTGACTCTCAAACTCAGGTGCAGGGCGACCAATAGACTCAGCGGCAAGCGTATAGAACTCTCTTTTTGTCGGGTGGGTGTCAGCACAACAATTAAAAACGTCGCCCCAAACTTCCTGTTCGATAATTCCATTAATGATGCCGATGCAGTCGTCATGATGTATCAGATTTACATTTGAATCTGCGTTACGAACAGACTTACCTTTGCGAAAAAACATGCCGGGCTTGCGACTGTAGCCAATCAGCCCACCAAACCTGACAATTGTCGTTTTAAACTTGCCGCTACTTCTGAACAGGTTTTCAATGTTCAGCAAGGGACTTTGGACGGATTCGACACCATCTGACTCTGTTATGGTCGTATTTGTCTCTTGATAGACTGAAGTAGAGCTAACAAATAATACGTTCTCAATGTCGGATTTTTCTATCTCATGTAGCAATTGACTAAAACCATCAATGTTCTTTGATGGTATGTTGATTATCAGAATATTCGCTTTGAGGAAATTTTCTATGCTTTGGGGGAACGAATCTATGTCGACTATAAATGGATTGGCGCCGATAGATTCTATGTCAGCGACTCGACTGTCTGATGTCGTAGACGCATTGACTGTGTAACCCGCTTGTAAGAAATGCTGTGCCAGAGGTAAGCCAAGCCAACCACTACCTAGAATGCTGATGGTATTCAAAACGTTTCCTTATCGGCTACCGATATGGATGGCAGCCGCTTGTTATGCGGATTGCTGTCCATGGTTACTTTGCATCCAGACTACAGCGCAACGCTCATGCTTCTTAACAAATGCATCCTTGCCGTTTACATATGCCTGCATGTCGTTCGGATTCTCTTTTGCAAGACGTGCCTTCAGCTCACCATACTCGACAGCGATATCTGGGTGAGCTCTCATGTAGTCCCGAAATGCAATGTGGCGAATCACATGTTGTGTTTCGGCTTCAAAGGCATGGACCTGATGCGTTCTGCGCCCCGTTTCATCGTCCAGGCGAAAATAGCGACGGCCGGGAATCCCGAACTCCCCTTTGACCTCATAGCCAAGAGCCGCCATTGAATAGCTTCGTTCATCCAAGGATTGCAACGAGGCCACCTCCAGCAGCATATCAATAACCGGCTTCGCCTTGGTGCTAGAGACCGACGTGCTTCCGATGTGATGGATACGTAACACTAGATCGCCCAATGCCAGACCTATCCTGTCGCTTTCTTGCTCAAAATTTCTAGCCCAATCAGGGCTGTGATCTACTACCAGTATCACCGTGTCGTACCGCCACTATTTCTGTAACGTTCGTGCTAAACGGGTCCGTGCCTTTGCGAAGATTCAGACTCCACTTCCCGACACCTCATACTCGAAGAGTTGGGTAAATCTGCCTTCGTCGTCTTGCCTCAGCAGGCCTCGTCGCATACCTGCCTTCAGCCAATGCTGCGAATACGGTCCCAGCGATGCCGGGCATCTGACGACCGCTCGGAGCATAGTTGTTTTGATAGGCATGAGAATCATAGCTCGACTCCTGCGACATCAATAAACTCTACCCATTTCTTGGCGACCCGCTTCCCGTTCTCACCGGATAGAGATGACCAGCCGTGGATTCGGTTCTCCGCTTTCACAATGTGAGCTATTGCGTCACTGGTTTTGTGCATATGTAGAAGCGCATATATTTCAGCAGACGCAGCCAAATGCCTGGTGATAACAGGCCGCTCATTTGATTCATTTGTCCGCTCCAGAGCATCTCTTAAGGCAAGCGTGTAGCCTGTTAGCTTATTTAAAATATCGTCCATACCTGGTTACACATTACTCTCAACTTATCGGCGCGAACGAAGTAGGCGTCCGGCTTGCGTGATTTGCGGCCCAACTACCGCCGCGTGTTATGGCCTGAACCCACGGATCTGTATGTGATTACCCTCAGGGTCACAGATATTGCAGACCTTGAAAATCGGGTTGCCCCATTCTCCTTCCATCACTGAACCACCATAGTCAGCGACAGTAGCACGGGCCAGGTTCATGCCGAAGAAATCGACATAAAAACTAGATAAGCTCTGAATATCTCGGTCGTACATGATAACACCGTATCGGGCAGGTCCGTTCATATTGAGTCTCTCATCCAGGCCCAATAGCCATAACGCCGCCCCAAAAGGCCAGTTGGAGCGCAGCGAAAGGTGGTCCTGGCTGAAGGGCAGCTGTTGACGGCTTTGTTATGCACTTCTCTCTACCCTCCATGGTGGATTTAGACGATTGTCACCAGCCCAATATAGTTTGATTTTATTACCTGATGGGTCGTGTAATATTGCCTCTCTCCACAGATACGGCATATCCATCGGTTCTTGATCAAATTTAAAACCTTGTTCTTTGAGATCAGTTACCAGTTTATCTAATTCTTTATTCTCAAAATAAATGACACCACCATTTAGAAATTTTCCATCTTCGAGGGAAAGAGAAAATGTGGACGTCCCCTCAGGGCATTCAAATCTAGCATAATGAGGGGTATCTACTATTTGCACGAATCCCATTCGTCTATAAAAATCTGTTGCTTCGTCCATGTTTGAAACGGGCAACGTCACCTGATTCATATTCACTATTCGATCCTTCCAATTGCTTAACGGCCCGGTTCTGCGGCGAGCAGCGCCGTCCGCTGCAACGGATGGTTATGCGGTAGTTGGAGGCCGGCACGCCAGGAATCCATGCAAGCCTTTTGGAAACGGCTCCGCACTATATCCACTAATCCGCTCCACTTCAAAGCCAATGGAACGAAGTTCAGACTCGACTTCATCGGGCGCGATCAATTGAAGCTGATGGACTTCGGAGTCACGACGGTATGCCGGGCCAGATTGTTTGAAGGTCACGATCCGGCGTGTCAGCAGGCCGGCCTCTGCAGCGGTTTCTACAAGCACTGTCCAGTCCCGCCCCTCTATAAATGTCCGCGTCGGGGCCTTAGGCGCCCGATCGGGTCCGGCCACGTCGAAAAGAAACACGCCGCCTGCAGCAAGTGCACGGAATGTGCGCTCAAAGAACGCCTTCCGACTTGTGTAGTTGCTGCGGTTATCGAATGTATAGTTCAGCACTTCGCCAATGGCACAAACCGCGATACACGAAGGCACCTCCATGTCGACGAAGGAGCCGATATGAAAGGTCCCCTCCGGCACCCGCTTTCGCGCCATATTGATGAGCGATTCGGACAAATCGATTCCGGTAACCGTATAGCCTCTGTCAGTCAGCGTGCGTGCCGTGATGCCGCTACCACATCCGAGTTCGAGGACGGTTCCCCGTTGTAACCCGTTGCGGTCAAGGGCATCAATCAACACTTTGGCGCTAGCCAAAGCTAAGTGACCAAAACCATCATCGTGGATGAAAGCAAGATCTGGTTGGTAGTAGCTCATACGACTGACTCAGGGTGTACCGCATAACGCCCCGCAACAGCGGCGCAACCGGAGGTTGCGTCCAGCGCTGAAGGCGCGCACTGTATGTAATGGTTAGAGCGTATCATTGTTATGAATTATCGCTGTCCTATCTCTATGCTATCGAGTACACCTTAAAGTCTTTAGGCTCTCCTCTTACTTTACGAAAAGAGCTTCGGATGCCTTCAGGCACGAAACCACATTTTTGAAGCACAATCTCTGAAGCAATATTGGACGGCAGTATACAAGCCTGAATCCGGGTGAATTTCCGATACTTAAAACCCCACTCAACAACCAAGTGGCAAGCTTGTGTTGCTATTCCTCGCCCCCAAAATTCAGGATGAACGTCATACGCTATCTCTGCTGAACGGCTTGCTTCACAAACCGAATGAAATCCAATAGTCCCTATTAAATCGCCGCTTGATTTATATATGATCGCAAATCGAATCTGTGACTCTGGATCCTCCAGGTTGTAGAGCTTTGCCTCACTTACCAAGTCTTGCTTCGACCTTAGATTCCAACTCGTGTGCTCTACAACCTCGGGGACTGACAGGTATGAATACCAACTATCCACGTCTGACAGCTGTAATTCCCGTAAATATATCTCAGGCGTTTCCATACTTGGTTTGCAGCTCATCTGATGCGCTCTAACGCCCCGCACAAGGGCGGCCAATTAAGCGCAGCGTTTTGGCTGTCCCAGCAACCAACGGGAGCGATTGATGCGGATTGTTAGGTACTCTTGCCATTTGAACCAGTCAATATTTTGAGAGCTGCAGTTCCGATGTCTCGACCTGGCAGTATTATTTCTCGTAACCCGGGTCGCTGATTAGTACACAGCACACACGCGCTGTCCAGTTCCTGACTCCAGGCAACCGCAGCGTTCTGGCCCAATGTGCCCCCATCATGCCAAATCAAAGTACCAGCACGTTCAGACTTGTACGTTAGCCATCCCAGACCAACAGCCATCCTCTTGGATACTTTTGCTACTGGTTTGGTAGTAGCGCCGGCCAGTTCGCGCCAACCATCTCGTGAATACCCGAGCATAGCTCTGAGAAATTTCATCATATCCCCGGTGGTAGAGCGCCAAACTCCAGCGGCCTCCATCCCAGCCCATTTAAATGGTTCGACTGGCCTACCTTTGGAATTGTGCCCAACTACAAGGTTGCCTTGCATTTGTGGCACGGCGACTGATGTATCACTCATGCCTAACGGTTTGCATATGTACTCAATAACAGCAGACTCATAACTTGTACCCAGCGCGGAAGAAAGGATTTCGCCTAACAATGCCATTCCTACGTTCGAGTATCTGAAGCGCCCTGGACTGCTGAGTCTCCTCAAATTTCTGAGGTATCGATTAAAGTCTTCTTCTCTGAAACTACTAATAAACATGCCCAAATAAGACTCTGTGACAAGTTTTATCCCTGTCAGCGGGTTGCTAGGTAGGCCCGAAGTATGTGAGGCAAGCTGTCTCAGGGAAACTTGGCCAGCAAATGGCAAATCAGATCGAAACTTAGAAACCAGATCGTTGATACTTATGAATCCTTGTCGATCCAGAATCGCCAATAAGGTGGTTGTAAAGACCTTGCCTACGGATCCAATCTCGTAAATTTCAGCCTGGCAGTCTCTTGTGAATTTTGACGTGACACCAGCACGGAACAGTTCAGCACTGAATTGCGGCTTGGGCGATCTTCGCAGATATGTTTCCAGTTCTTTGTCCATACTTCCCTGTCTCGGTTGGCGGCCGTACCTAACGCCATTGATTCAGAGGCGCCGGCCGGCTGCGCCCGGTGGAGGCCCGCAAGGGCCGTAACGGACTGCAATTAATTGTTATGTGCTTGAGTCGGAACATTGCAGTCTCGACGACTTATTTCTGTAAAAGAAGTAGATCATTCTGACTCCAGGAGTTACCCAATGCCACGCATTCTTCTAGGCAAGGTAACAACCTACTGTTCAATTCTTCAGCTGACATTCGTCGTGCTACTGTATTCGAACGACTATATCTCATTCCGTAGTCATCCAACCAAGCTCTGACTTCGACTTTAAACGTAAGTACATACAGATCATCTACTGCTACGATAATGTACTTCTGGATCGGCAACCCCCAAGTCAAAGTGCGACTTGGTAAGGGATCCTGTTGACCTCGTTTAAGAGCAGAAAATAGCCCATTCGCGCGACTAAATTTCAATAGTTTCGCGTCAAGCTCCTTTAGCCAGGCCTCAGCCCTCGCTATTAGATCTCTTTCACCCCTATGCTCCACTTGTATATCACGCATCAGTTTGGCTCAAAGCCACTTCTGGCACATAACGCTTGGCTCACGCGCCTATTCGGAGCCGCGGAGAATAGGTCACCTTGGAGCCTATTGTTATAATGCATTGCACCTTTTTAAAAGACTACTCCCCAAGTGAGATAGTCGGAAGTTTGACTTTGGGTTAGTCACACTAAATCCGCTGTAACCGAAATCGAGGCTTTCCATGGTGTTGTTCCAATGGTCGTCAATTAGTCCATTACGGGCCAAATTGCTTAACGAGGTTAGACAGTCATCTTCTGTTACTTCTATCTCCCTAGCAATTTTCTCTGCGTTAACGAAGGAATCAGCTACGTAACCTAGCATTGGAATATAATCCGGCACAGTTTTTAAGTATTGCAGTACGCGGGCATCAACTGTATCTAAACTTGAAAGTATTTCAATATACAGTTTCTTCGGTTCAAGCTTTAGATTAGGATCCGTAGAGTTTGCTACTAAGCCAGCCCACAGATCTAGGATTGTCTCATCGTCTTCAAGAGATGCGTGATCTAGAATTGGCAATGCGTGTTTGGGGAGCATTGGAATCGATTTACTTTCAATTCTTCTCGCTTCATGTATGGCATCGACTTTATCTATTAGTCTAAGAAGATTCTCATAACGGTACACCTGAGCTCGATCCGCTAAAGATTGCCCTAAGTGACAACACGCATCTCCTAGCACCTTGGATAGAAAACCTCCCAGTCTCTGGGAAGCATCTATCGCTTTTCCCGCCGTGGCGGCCAGTTCCTTAACAGCTTTAGATTCATCACTCATGAGTGGGTCGCCTTATAACGTCCCGCACAAGGGCAGCCAAATAAGCGGAGCGTTTTGGCACTCCCAGCGACTAACAGGAGCGATTGCTGCGGCTTGTTATGCGTAACTCTACAATCCATTGGCAATAGCCTGCTTAATAATTGGTGAAACTGTTTCGGGAGTTATTCCTCGCGCAGCACAGTAACTTGATTGCAGCCAGACAGACAACGGCTTTTGACCTTTGCTTGCGTTGCAGCCACGACAACATAGACAAATATTCTCCCTTGTTACCATGGACGCATCATTGATGATGTGTTCCCAGCTTGCCGAAGCTTTAGTAGATTCGTTATGAGAGGGGTTCTACCCCGATTACACGGACGGTTCTAAAAAGGCTGAGAACTTCAAATCACTCTTTGCTAAGCGTCGCCGCATCCTGGGATTGTGAAAGCGCTCAATGTAATAAAATATATCTGCTTTGGCTA
>Ga0208315_1000457_pt1 | contig 30120 bp, 42 predicted proteins | sample MalvireepMed_215_FD_184239 | JGI IMG/M metagenome (GOLD analysis project Ga0208315, IMG submission 184239) | Marine viral communities from the Global Malaspina Expedition - Malaspina viral metaG DeepMed_215 (SPAdes) (version 2) | ecosystem: Environmental > Aquatic > Marine > Oceanic | place... | reverse complement strand
ATGAGTACGGCAGACCTTGCAGAGCTACTTGACGCCCCTAGCCGCAGCCTATCGGCCACGCTATCGGGCGACGACAGGTTCGTGAGCCAGAACGGGCGGTGGGAGACTACCGAGCCGCTAGGGGTTAACGGCTGTACCACCTAGACGACCTAGCATAGCCACCCAGGAGGTGAAGGGATGACACACAACTGCACGACCAACTCGGAATCGTTCCACAACCCAGTTTCGCGATGTTGCGGCATCGAGGCCGGTGACGACACGCCGCTCACCGTGTGTCCTCGTTGCGAGACCCTGACGGCCTGGGAGTGCGCTGACTGCGGCGCACTAGAGTGGTTGCCGAGGGGACTGAGGGGGGTAACCGCCTAACCACCATGATGACGACGACTCGATGTATTTTCAAGCGAGAGAAGGAGATCAACTGTATGGCTACGACAACGAGAACGAATACTTATCAGCGCAGGTGTCAGCCGGACGATATGCGATACGACGCTTATCACATCTGCCGGGAAGGCTGCTATTGGATCGCCGAGCCGATCGACCATGTGATGGCGGCGAGAATCGTTCTACTCACGCCGGAGATCGCCCTGAATTGGCTGAAACGGAACAGCCATAACCGCTCGTTCTCGCGTGATTCTGCGCGACTGCTAGCGGCTGAAATGGATCATGGCTACTGGCGCGAGAATGGTGAGGCGGTGATATTCGACACCAACGGCATCCTGATCGACGGGCAACACCGGCTCCAGGCCGTGCTAAATTCGGGTCACGAGTACCTCGTCCCGGCCATTACTGGCATCCAGCCTCTTGTCAGGCCCACCGTCGATACGGGGAAGAAGCGGTCGGGCGCTCAGAACTTACAGATGGCCGGGGAGAAGAACGCCGCAGCCCTAGCAGCGGCGTTGACGCTCTGGAAGGGTTACGTCGCCCATGACCTCCGTGCCATGACCCATCCGGCGTCTGCATCGCCGGAGCAACGGACGACCATCCCCAGGATTATGGAAGACCTGGAGCACTATCCTGAACTCAGAATAGCTACCGAGCGATCTATGGCGCTGCGTCCAGCCGGTCAGGGACGGGCGCTCATCTCCGCGTCGGAGGCCACTCTGGTCTGGCAGGCCATCACTTGGACAGGAGCCACCGTAAAACGTGCCGAGGAATTCTTGGGCAGTGTCCTGTCGGGCTATAACCTGAGCGAGGGCAATCCCATCATCGCCCTTCGGCGACGTCTGATCGACCAGATGGGGCCAGGGCTTAAAATGGATAAAAAGGAGCGGTTGGCCCTAATCCTGAAAACCTGGCAGCTATGGTCGACCGGACAGAAACGGAAGGTTATCAAGTGGGAGCAGGGTAGCGAGCCGTTCCCATTCCTATCATAGTGTTAATCCTTAACATTTGGGATGTTAAGGTTAACCTGATCAATGGTGTTAACAGTTAACTATTACCCTCTCCCTAGCCCCCCTCTAAAGAGGGGGGGCGTAGGGAGAGAGAGAGGGGGAATGTAAGGGTGGATACGCTAACGGTGGAGTTCCAGCCTGATAAGCGATTATCGAAGAATGGTCTCAGGAGAGCGCACTGGAGGGAGACGCGGCCCCTGGTCAAGCAGGCCCGCGAGGATGCCTACATTCTGGGACTGATCGAGAAGGAGGGCAACTGGGCAACGCCGGAGCGGTGTCGGGTCTCCGTCCGGCAATATTATTGCGGCAAGCCCTACGATTGGGACGGCCTCGCGACCCTCTGCGGCCCGATCATCGATGGCCTCGTGGACGCAGGGGCCATGCCAGTGGACGACGATCCCGACCATGTCATCGAGTACACTATGACTGCCACGCGGGTCAAGACCAGGGCCGAGAGCAAGGTGGCGGTTACCGTGACGCCCGTCAGCACATAGGAGGCGCAACCGTGCAGACAACCGATATTGACGGCATCGGAGAACCATTCGACGTCGTTTGCTCCTGCCAATTCTGCGAACTAAATATCTACGACGAGAAGATCGGGGTGATCCGTTGTCCGATTTGTTTCGGCCACCTCCGGTTACGGCTTAATCTGGAAAGTGTAGGGGGTTTGTGGGGGGGTCAAGAGTGTCAGGGAGTGTGCGGGCTGACCTGGACGAGCCTGGAGGAGTGGAAGGCACGACCGACGCCCGGTACAACCCTGGCGGCTTGGCGATAATCCTGGCGATAAAATAGGAGGCGTAATCATGGTGTCCATCGATCTGGAACATGTTTGTGATCCCTCATGCCCGACGATTTCCGACCTGGAAGGGGTCGCCCGCAGACGGGTGGAGATTCACCGGAACCAAAACACCAGCAATCCGATTCGTCAGGATCGGGAGTACCTGGGCATCTCCGGCGAACACGCTTTCCACCGTTCGACCGGCCTCGCGTTAGACATGACGGTCAGGCGGGCAGGAGACGGCGGGCATGACTTCCTCGTCTATTGATGGGGATTATTCACAAGTGCAATTAAGTACTGAGATTGTGACAGGGAGAAATGTGAGTTTCCGAGAAGACAGTTCTCTATTCGGTAGAGAGTTTCGGCGGATATTAACTAGGACTGATGGTGTTGACGAACCGAATGACAGTACCTGCGGCCAAATCCCTGTGCTTGATTTATTCTCTGGTTGCGGTGGACTTTCGTATGGATTTCATTTTATTGAGCAGTCCCTTCGAACGTTCAAATTGATAGAGGCCATAGATACAGATATTCATGCTAACGCAACTTATCGTGCGAACTTCGGCTTAAAGCCTAAGCAGTTGGATTTGCTATCTATTCCCCCTATTGAAGTTGCTGAGATGATCCGCAAGGACTCGGATGTCGATGCTCCGATCGTCATTGGCGGGCCTCCGTGTGTGGCTTTTTCTTCCCATAAGAAAAAGGATAAGAGACAAGATGAGAGGAGTTCGCTGGTAGTACGTTTCGCTGAGACAGCAGTAGAACTAAACGCAAGGCTGATCATAATGGAAAATGTTCCGGATCTCCTAGGAAAAAGACACTGGAGACATTTCCAGGAGTTTTGGAGTGTTTTGGCCGACCATGGGTATCATATCAGCTACGAAATCTTCAATATGGCATCATTTGGGGTCCCACAATCCAGGCATCGGCTGATTTGTATAGCTTCAAGAAACTTTATCCCCTCCCTGCCCATCGGTATGTTGAAGGAGGGTTCATTCAACACTGTGAGAGATGCAATCGGAGACTTGCCTCAGCTCCAGGCGGGTGAACAGTCAGCGTCGGATCCGCTTCATGTGACCTCGAGACATCGCAAGGCAACCGTAGAACTCATCAAGCAAGTCCCATTAGATGGCGGTTCTAGACCAAAAGGCGTTGGTCCCGAGTGCTTAGATAGGGTACATGGCTTCTTTGATGTATATGGACGATTGCATTGGGACCGACCATCGATAACATTAACTGCTAGATGCAGAACGCCATCCTGCGGCCGTTATGTTCATCCAGAACAACACAGGGGGCTCTCAGTAAGAGAAGCATCCTTGCTCCAGGGATTTCCTCCAGATTTCAAATTCGAAGGTCCATTCGATGATAAATTCAAACAAATCGGGAATTCCGTACCTCCGCTGTTCTCACTTGCACTAGCACTGCATGTACGTGGACTAGTAGATGGATTCATCCCGCCGCTCACAAGTAAGCAGCAGATACCGGGTAAGCCACCATTCGGCTCCTACAGTGGAAGTATCGCTGCAAAGAAACGCAGAAGAAATATTCGCCGTAGAGACTACATGCCCTAATGATCCAAGTAATAGATTCTTTTTGTGGCGCTGAATGTTGGTCGGCACAAACGAACGGCGATGTGACCTCCGCGTCCTGGCGCACTTCAGAAGCCTGGGCCGGTCAAGGCTGATCGGGTGGGAGTTCGATGACGTGATACATTTATCTCCGACTCGACCTGGACGGAACAACTACGTGAATCACATTACCCTCACGCAGAACCTCCGGCCAATGGCGCAGCTATGGCAGCATCTTGAGGAGCTTTATCCATTATCGTTCTGAGGAGGGTCGAGGAGGTAGACCATGCACATCAGAGACCGCATCAAGGAGCTGAGGCGCGTCCCGGCATCGGAGCTTATCCCCAAAGGCTTTAAGCTTACGATGGTTTATCTCGCGGTGCCGGAGTTAGTGGCGCAGTATCGAGCATGGCGGCGCGGGAGTCGTTTCGCAGACTCCTGGTTCCGAGGCCGCATTACGAAGGTCAATCGCCTTGTGTCAGCGTGGGGAAAATATATTGTGATCGTAGACGGGACAGCCGAGCAGGCGACGGTGGCCGGGGAGTTGAGGGCGATTATCAATGCCCAAACGTAAGCAGCCGGGACTCTACCCGACGCCGCAGAAGCGGGCCGAATGGGAGCTTCGCCGGTATCAGATGCTGGAGCTATACAAGGGCGGCGCGACCGAGAAGCAGATCGGCGAGACCCTGGGCGTCGACAAGTCCCAGGTTCACCGGTCGATCAAGCGCGTCCTCAACGACCTTGCCGAGAAGTACAGCGGCATGGCCGACCAGATACGCGGCCTGCAAATGGAGCGGTACACGACCCTCCTCTCCCGGTGGTGGCCTCGGGCTCTGGCCGGCGACGAGGCCGGGACGAAGATGGTGATGTCGATCATGCACCGGATCAGCGAGATCAACGGCGTGATACCGAAGGAGCCGCTCATCACAATCGACCAGCGGGCGATCCACCTGACCCAGGGCGAAGTAACCTTCAGCATCGAGGCGGCAAGTGGGAACTACCTCAACGGCGACGGCCCCAACGGTGACCTATCGGAGACCGAGCCTCTACCCGAAGCAGCAGGCGGCGATATTCAGCCCTGACCGTTACGGGATCATCGAGGGGTCGACGAAGTGCGGCAAGACGGTCGCCTGTATCGCCTGGATACTGGAGCGGGCTATGGGCGGTCTGCGGGGTCAAGCGTTCTGGTGGATCAGCCCGGTCTATCCGCAGGCGAAGATCGCCTACCGGCGGCTCAAGCGCGGCCTGCCGGAGACCCTGTACACGCCCAACGAATCCGAGCTTACGATCACGCTGGTCAACGGTGCGATCATCTCGTTCAAGTCTGCCGAGAAGCCTGACAACCTATACGGCGAGGACGTATACGCCGCCGTGCTGGACGAGGCGACGCGGATGCGGGAGGAGGCGTGGCACGCGATCCGCTCGACCCTGACCGCGACCCGTGGCCCGGTGCGGATCATCGGCAACGTCAAGGGCCGTCGGAACTGGGCGTATGCCCTGGCGCGTCGGGCCGAGGGAGGGGAGCCGGGCTGGGCCTATGCGAAGCTCACGGCCACGGACGCCATCGACGCGGGGATCATAGCGTCGGAGGAGATCGACCAGGCCCAGCGGCAGCTACCTGAAAGCGTATTCCGCGAGTTGTACTTCGCCGAGCCGTCAGACGACGGCGGGAACCCGTTCGGGCAGGAAGCGATCCGAGCCTGCATCGGGGACGTCTCCGGCGCTCCTCCGGCGGTCTACGGGGTAGACCTGGCGAAGTCCGTTGACTGGACGGTCGTGGTGGGCCTCGACGAGACCGGGGCCGTCTGCCGGTTCGACCGTTATCAGTGGCCCTGGGAGGAGACTGTCCGACGGCTGGCCCAGGAGATCGGCCTGACGCCCGCGATCGTGGACTCTACCGGGGTCGGCGACCCGATCGTTGAACGACTCCAGCGGGAGTTACCCAACGTCGAGGGGTACAACTTCTCCTCGTCATCTAAGCAGAGGCTAATGGAGGGTCTAGCGATGGCGATCCAGACCGGCGAAGTGAGGTATCCGCAGGGCGTGATCGTCTCCGAGTTGGACGCCTTCGCCTACGAGTACACCAGGACGGGCGTCCGGTACTCTGCGCCAGACGGGATGCACGACGACTGCGTCATGGCGCTGGCCCTTGCGGTATATGGCCGGACAAGTGCGCCGGGGGTCGGGGTGTGGTAGTTATATACCTACCGGCGGTACGGGTTGTCTACGGTCAATCTGTTAACACATCAGTGCCAGGGGCGATTTAGTGATCCACAAGGAACTCCGGTGCCAGGGGTGCGGCAAGCTCCTGGCCGAGAAGGCCGCACCCGGTACGGTAATCGTCTGTTCCCGGTGCAAGTCCCGCAACGAGGCTGATTGAGGGGAGTAGGCAATGGGACAGTGGAAGGACGTGTCGATTAAATTGAGCAACCCCAAAACATTCACCTGTGTTCGGTGCGGGATTGAGGAGGAGGCACTGCCGACCGGCATGATTGACCTCATGGGCGGGACTCATTTCACCTACCATACACCGCAGGGGTGGTGGAGTATCAGAAACCGATACGAGATGATGCTGTTCTGCCCAGACGAGGCAGTCACCATAGTGGGCGGGGAAGTCCTCGGCTAATTGACGCGGTTTAACCAGGCGTGGTATTATCCTTGATAGTGGCCTGATCCGGCGATGTGTCCGAGGCGCAAGCCCGAACGCCGGAGGAGGTCGCTTTGGCGTTCTGGGACACGCTGTTCCGCAAGCAAGCGGAATTGTCCACCACCGTCCCGCTCAACATGGACGCGGGCGTGGCCTCGTATCCTGATGTCAACTACGCGAGTTTTGCATCTCAGGGATACGGCAAAAACGAGATCGTTCACGCCTGTATCCGCGAGCTAGCAACCTCGGCAGCATCTCCGCGGTACTATGTCCAGGCACCGTCCACCGACGGCGGTACTGTCGAGATAGACCGGGGTCTCCTCTACGACCTGACCTCCAAGCCCAACCCGTACAACGACTGGTACTCGTTCATCGAGCGGCTGGTCACGTTCCTCATGGTCGCGGGCAACGCCTACGCCATCAAGGAGCGGTCGCGGAACGACCAGGTCTCGGCCCTCTACCTACTGCGGCCCGACCGCGTGACCATCGTCCCTGGGGATTATGGCGCGGAGAGCTATGTCTACACCGTGGGCGGCACCGAGTATGGGGTCGAGGCACGAGATATGTGCCACCTGGCCCTGCCCAATCCTGTCGAGGACATCTACGGCCTCTCTCCTCTCCAGGTCGCAGCACGAACCGTCAACCTAGACCTCAACATGACGGACTTCGCCAAGATTTATTTCCAGAACGCTGGCGTTCCGTCGGGTCTGCTGAAGGTAAAGCGTCGGCTGACCTCCCAGGAGGAAGCGTCAACGATTCGGTCACGGTGGCGTAGCCAGTTTGGCGGGGTCAACAACTTCCACCGTATCGCCATCCTTGACGATGACGCCGAGTACCAGCCCATGTCCAACTCTCCGAAAGACATGGAGCTGACCGGTCTGCACAACCTGACCGAGTCCCGCATCTGCGCGGTGTTCGGCGTTCCTCCTATCCTTGTCGGGGCCAACGTCGGACTCCAGCGTTCGACCTTCAGCAACTACCGGGAGGCTCGTCTGGCCTTCCACTCCGAGACCCTGGAGCCGATGGTCGCGAGGATTTTAAGGTACTTCAACCGCAACCTGTTCGACGAATACAGCGGGAACGAAACCCTCGCGGTCGACTGGGTTGCAATGCGGGGCGTCCTCGACGACCAGGCAGCGACGACCACTCGCCTGACTGCCCTATTCGCAGGCGGGATCATCACTCTCAACGAGGCGCGGGAGGAGTTGGGATTCAATGCGGTATCGGACGGCGCGGTGCGTCGCGTCCCGTCGTCGGTGTTTGAGATTGCGGAGGGTGCTGCCGCACCCGTTGCCGTGGACGCGGCTCCGGTCGAGCAGACGCTGGCATTATCTGAGTTGAAAGCTCCTCGTGTTGCCCCGCGTGGTCGGATAATGCGGCGGCAATTGATCGAGGATCGCGAGGAGGAGACGGACGCGCTGAGTGCCAAGGTGCTAACCCACTTCCGAGGCATCAGGAATCGCGTAGACGGCATCCTGGGGCGTCACATGGAGCGTCAGACCGAGGTGGTCAAGGACTATCCATTCGGCGTTGAGGATATGCTGCCGCCCATCGAGACGGGCAACCTGTCGCGCATCCTTCAGGCAGCGGCCCAGAAGGTCAGCAAGCGCACGTTCAAGATCATCAACGACCTCGGCATCGCAGGGACGCTGGACTGGGACGAGAAGCTGCCCGTGGTGCAGGAGGCACTGGTGCAAGCTCCGACACGGGCCGCGATGATCCACCGGACAACTAACAAAGCTGTCAGCAAGGCCGTACAGATCGGCGTGGAGCGCGGCTACACGGTCACGCAGTTGGCGCGGGGAGTGCCGGACGACAATTTCCCAGGCATCCGCTCTCTCCTGACCGAGACCGAGAACCGCTCCCGGCTGATCGCCCGCACCGAGGTAATGAGGACGCAGAACCAGACCACGGTCGGGTTCTACAAGGAGCAGGGTTTTTTGTACGTCCAGGCTGACGATGGCGGCGATTCTGACGACACCTATATTGACCCTGGCGATGGTCGGACTTGCTCCGAACGGAACGGGCTGATTTACTCAACGGAAGCAGCCGCCCTTGTAGACGACCACCCGAACGGGACGCTCAACTGGATGCCGATGCCCAGGGGATTCAAACCGGAGGAACAGGCAATATGATCCACAAGACCATGATCGCTAGCGCGAAGGCCATCGACGAGGCCGAAGGTATAGTCGAGGCGTATACGAACACGATGGGCGTCATGGATGCGGACGGGGACATAGTAGAGCCGACCGCGTTCGATAAGTCCATCCGCGAGAACCTCCCGATTCCCGTGCTGTCCGGCCACGACCAGGGGAAGCTGGTCGGCAAGGTAATATTCGCCCAGCCCAAATACATCACCGGAGACGAGTATCGGCTGTTCACCAGGATGCAATTCAATATGGACACCGAAGCGGGCCGTGACGCTTACAGCAATGTCGCAGGCGACTACGTCCGCGAGTGGAGCATCGGCTTCAACATCCCGAAGGAGAGCGATGTGAGTCAGGAGGGCAGCGACGTCTCGACCGTACTCCGTCGGATTGCGAATCTTGACTGGGTCGAGGTCTCGTCGGTCATCCGAGGATCGTCACCGTCTACATCTACGGTCGCGGCCAAGGCTTCGCCAGTAACGGACGATGTGAAGGGCGCGATAGCATCTCACCTAACGGCATGGGTTGAGGACGCCTGGGACGGCGATCTGATGCGGGGTCGGATCAAGGGTGGCGCGGCGATCCTCCGAGCGGCCCACGCATGGGTGGATACCGAGGGTGATCCCGAACTCAAGTCGAGCTATAAATACCTCCATCACCATATTGGTCGGAACGGTCGAGGCGGTGCGGCTAACGTCAGGGCCATCACGACCGCCCTGGCGAACCTCAACGCCCGCCGGACGGCGATACCGGAGACCGACCGACGCGGGGTCTACAACCACCTGGCGCGGCATCTCCGCGAGTCTGGCCGGAAGCCCTCCGAACTACGGTCTGCCGATCTTCCCGATGGGTCGAAGCCGTACCCGAATTTCCACGCTTGCAGGATACGGGAGCCAGGTCAGTTCGATACGTTCCGCTCCAGCACCGAGACCATTGACGACCGGCCCGTAGAGATACTCTTCGGGCGAGATACGGAAACCGGCGATTGGGAAATCGCATCATACCGCCTGCCGTTGGATGACTGGAGCGAGGCCGAGGCCAGGTCGTTCTGCACCGATCACGACGGCATCCTATTTGAGCCAGCAACTGGCGAAGCAGACACCGAGGACGCACCGGACGTAGCCGCCTCCGACACGGCCCCAGAGGCCGCCTCGGACACGGCCCGACGCGCCTTGCGCCTACAACGTGCCAAGCTCGTACTCGGTTATAAATTCCAAGCATATAAGGAGTAAACGAACGATGTCCACGTATGACACCAGACAAGAGGCCAATGCGCTGCTAGTCCAGGCCGAAGTCGCTCTTGAGGCGGGTAACGTCCAGGGCTTCGACGCGATGATTGGGGATGCTCAGACCAAGATGGCAGAGGCCGACCGGATCGACCAGGCGGCAAGCCAACTCAAGGCGCTCAAGGGCGAGTTCAATCGACCTGTCAACACCGTGCCGATAGCCGACAAGGATGTCGCGGCATACGACCCGAACGACACCGGGGCGGTTAATAAAGCGTCATATCAGCCCTCCTCGTGGGTCAAGGGAATGCCCGCAATGGCGCAGCCCATGTGGGTGCAGGAGCAGATGGGAGTCACCCAAAAGGAGGAGGCTCGGTTCCAGACCGACACGTTCGTGAAGTGGTTAAGGTCTCCATCCGACGACGTGTTCTGGAAGACCGCATCGGCAGACGAAGTCAAGGCGATGCAAGAGGAAACAGATGCCGAAGGAGGCTTCTTCGTTCCTGAGCAGTTTATCAACCAGGTAATTCGAGACCCAGGAGTTCCAGGGTCGCAGCTTCGGCCCCTCTGCACCGTGATCCGCGTCAGTTCCAAAGATGGCTACGTTCCCACGATGGGCAGCGCGACCTGGGCGGCTATCGCGGAGGAAGCGGCATACAGCGACCAGACCCCGACCGTCGGGCAGGTCGCCTTCGCGCTGGAGAAGTCTGGAGGGCTGGTCAAGGTGACCAGGGAACTTCTGGACGACAGTGCCATCAACCTTCCGGCGTTGCTGACTCAGGTGTTCCAAGAGTCGGCGGGTCGGTTTGAGGACGTGGGCATAATCAGCGGTAACAACACCACGCAGTACGCCGGGATCATGTCGGATACAGACGTTGCGTTCTACACGATGGCCGGATCGACAAGTGTCGTCGTGGCAGACCTCATCGGCACGTTCTACGCCCTCAATGCCCAGCACCGGGCGAACTCGACCTGGGTCATGAAGTCGGCGATTAACTCGCTGATCAACCAGATTCAGGTCACCGGAAACGGCGTCACTGGGATCGCCAACATCACCACCGCTCCGGCGGCGTTCATCCTGGGTCGGCCAGTGGTGGATACCGACGTCACCAGCGGATTGGGCGGCAACATCACCAGCACCGAGAAGATCGCCATCTTCGGCGACTTCCGGCAGTACTACATATTCGATAGGGTCGGATTCACGATCCGTCGGAACGACAGCCTCTACATGGAAAATGACCAGGTCGGCTTTTTCGCCTCACGTCGGGGCGACGGCCAGGTCGGGCTGGCGGCAGCTTTCAAGATTCCTAGAGCCGCCTAGAGGCGGTCAACGGGTTGGGTGCGGGGCTAGCTGACTTACCTACCTCAGCGATCTCCGCGCCCAGCTTTGGAGGAGAATTATGTCCAAGGCGAAATGTATCCAGAACGTCACGTTCGGGGCTACCGGGGAGGTCTACGAGGCCGGGAAAACCTACGACGTCCCGGCGACAACGCTTAAACGGTATCCCGACTACTTTGAGAAGCAGGTGTCCAAGCCAACGACCAAACAGGTCGAGACCGAGGAGAACAAGTAGTTGGCGACTCGCCACACTTATGCGACTGCTGACGACCTGCGGGACTACCTCGCGGGTACGTCCTACTCGTCTGGCTGGACTGAGGACGCTGGAGCAATCCGGCGCATCCTTGAGGCTTCCAGTCGGCGAATAGACGATTACTGTGGAGGCGGGACGTTCGGGCCGCAGACCCAGACGCGATATTACGATATTGGCCCTGGCACTCTCCGGCAGTCGCCCCAGTACACGACCGCGTCCGACCAGGGAGACCTGTCGTCAACGGTCAGCACGGTAGGGGTCATACCGCTGGACGGCTGGCTGATCTCGTCTACCACCGTGACGGCATATGGTGCGACAGACCGGGCCACCTCGGAGACATTGACCGAGGGATATAACGCCGACTTCTGGTTGATGCCCTACAACTTCAGCCCTAAGACGGTTTTGAAGCTCAACGAGGACACGACCAAGGGTCTCGACGCAGGCCAGCAAACGTTGGCGATTCTCGCGGAGTGGGGCTACACGTCCGACACGGCCAGCGTAACGACCGCTGACGCCATAACGTCTACGACGGCGACATCCGCGTCGGTCACATCTGCCACCAATCTGGGGCCAGCCCAGGTAATCCTCATCGACTCGGAGCAGCTATACATCACGGCGATCAGCGGGAACACTCTGACGGTCGAGCGGGGCGTTAACAGCACGACTGCGGCAACTCATAGCGGAGGGGCGACGGTCTACCGATACGACTATCCAGAGCTTGTCGTCCAAGCCTGCCTCGATCTCTCCAAGGTTGTATTCAGAGACCGCGACCTGGGGGCGGTGACTACCATCGGTTCCGGTAGCGCGGCGATCACGTCAGCCGAGGGCGAGATTCAGTCGATCCTCATGACCCTGGCTCAGTACCGCGTGGCGGCAACGTCTAACGGGGTCATGTTCTAATGCCGCCCAAGACCACGACCTTCAAAATGCACGGCCCACTATTCGATAAGGATGCGTCCAAGAATTTGGTGGAGGCGACGAACCGGGGCTTGTTGGACTTGGTGACGATTGAGGGATCGGCCCGGATTCTTGGGGATGAACGTAAGCCTTACCAGTTGTGGGGGCCACCCCTCTCGCAATACAACAAGTCCGCACCCAGTGAAAGGCATGGGCGCAAGATCGGGGAGTTAAGGCGGCATATTGGGGCCGCGGTAATCCGCGACAGCGTGGCAATTGTTGCGGCAGGGGAGCAGCAGGAAGGCCGACAGAACCTGATCTATGCGGCCTGGGTGGAGGGGATCAGCCCTCGGAATGCCTCTTCGTCGTTTAAGGGCTACGGTATGTTCAAAAATACCCGTGAACATATGGATAATCCGACGCTGCATGAGGAGTACATCGGGGCGGCTATCGCTGAGGCGTTCGACGCATGAGCCGATCAGGGGCATTGGCCCAGATTGACACGTTACTCACGGCGATCTCCGACCCCGCCTTCGTCGCGGTCTATCGTGGGGAGCCATTGGCGATCTCAGGGACGCCGGTTCTGGCGTTCTGGGTCACGGGTAGGAGGAACGATTTTGAGACGCTGGGGGATATTGGATCACGGACGACCGTGATGGTGCGGGCATATTTCCGTATGCAGGATTCGCCGGATGTTCGGGAGAGCATCGAGCTGGCGGTCTGGGACGCGATGGTGCAGATCGACACTCAACTCCGGTCGGACGCAGACCTGGGGGGCAACGTGACGGAAACAAGCCTTGGCCCTGCGACAGTTGGGTATACCAACATGAGCGGGGGAGTATTCCGCACCGTCTCGGTTCCGTTTGAAATGGAGATATACGGCGAGGTCACGATCACCCCTTAGACGCACCAGGAACGTCGTACAGGGGCGCAATCGCGGGAGGTATATATGGCTAAGGTAAACGGCTTGAACGTCCGTCTCTACGTCGAGGGCTACGATCTGTCCGGCGATGCGAACGCCTTAAGTGGCCTGGGTTACACCAACGAGCTTCTGGACGTGACGACGCTCGACGTCGAAGCCAAGAAGCGGATCGTCGGGATCGCAGATGCGGAGATCAGCGTCGATGCTTGGTTCGATGCAGCGTCGAACCGATCCCATGCGGTCTGGACATCCAATAGCGGCAAACAGCCGACGGCTGATCAGGACGTTCTTGTGCCGATGGGGGCGGCGGTGGGCGATCCGTGCGTCGGGCTGGTCAGCAAACAGGGGACATACACGACGACCCGCTCCCCTGGGTCTGCGATCTCGGCAAACGCAACCTATACGACATCGAACGGTGCAGGGCTAGAATTTGGAACCATGCTGACCGCCCATGATGACACACATTCGTCGGCTGGTTCGGGAACGGTTGTTGATGGTGGCGCGGCAACGTCTAACGGCGGGGCCGGGTATTTGCAAGTGTTTAGCGTTGCCTCTGGCAGTGTCACAGTAAATTTACAGGAATCTACCTCAAGCGGTGGTTCATATTCGAACTTTATGACGTTCTCAACTGTAGCAACAGCGGGTGCGCCGACATCGGAGAGACTAGTGATGTCCGGCAATGTTGCTCGGTATCTGAAAGTGAGAACGACGGGGACATTTAGCAACGCAAAGATTGCAGTGGGATTCACGCGACTATAGGAGGTCGAAATCATGGCGAAGCAAACTGGTTTGGGCGATTACTTGGCAGTGGATGACTCCGGCGGTACGGCGCGAGATATCTCTAATGACATCGGAGATTACGGGATCAACATCGCGCAGGAGTTAGTCGAGACCACCGGCCTCGACAAGTCGGCGCGGGAACGGATTACCGGAATGTCTGACGGCGATGTCAGTCTCAACGGGTTTTTCAACGCGGCGTCGAACAAGAGCCACGACGTCTTCAAGACTCGCACCGGGACTCGGACGTTCGATCTGCGGATCGGCGGCAATAGCTCCTCCAATCCCAAGCTGGCGATGGAGATGCAGGTGGGGAGTTACGCGATAACGCGGGGATCGGACGGGGCGTTGACCTGGAGCGTAACTCTGAACCTCGCCGATGGCACCGTCCCGGCATGGTCGACAGTTTAGTGGTAGCAACTAAGAACGGCGTCAGGCCGTATATAATCCAGCGTCGGCGGGCGATCCTGGTATTCGCCCAGCCGGAGTACGAGGGCATCCACATCGAGGCTCGGCTGGACGTCGATCTGCGGACGTTCCTCGACCTCCAGCAACTCGCAGGGGCATCGGACGCCGATCCTGAGAGCCTGCGGGCCGCGTTCAGCATGTTCGGCGACCAGATTCTTGACGCCTGGAACCTACAAGACGAGGACGGCACGGTGCTGACGCCGGACGCTGAGGGATTTTTGGCCCTGCCGCCTGCGCTCGGTACTGCGATCCTGGGAGCGTGGAGCGAGGCCGCGACCACGGCGGGGGAAGCCTCAGCCTCGGAATAGCACGGTGGAAGTCTGTCCGAGGCGGCACCTATCAGGACGGTACGCCTATCGTTAGGCCAATTGAATTGGAACAGGCCGAGATGGTGGACGGCATCTGTCAACGGTATAGCTGCCTGCCCTCCGAGCTAATGGCCGAGGACGTCGGGATATTGCGGATGCTGGCAATCGTGAGCGAGGGCAAGGTGGAGGACGACACGAGTGGCTAATACCGTCACCATAACGGTCGACGCCGATACCAAGACGGCAGAGAAAAACGTCAAGGGGATGGGAACAAAGTTCCGGTCTGCCATGAAGGGCGTTGCTATGGCGGCTGGAGGTCTCACCCTGGCCGCTGGCGCGGCGGCGAAACTCGGCCAGGAATATCAGGAGGCGACCAACACCATCGCCGCCGGAACCGGTGCTACTGGTGAGCAACTGGAGGGGCTTAACCAGTCGTTCAAGGATGTCTGGGCAGATGTGCCGCAAGACGCTGCGGCAGTATCCTCGGCGATTGCGGACATTAACACTGAGATGGGGTTGGAGGGCGCGGCGTTGGAGGACGTCACCAAAGCCTTCCTCGATGTTTCCAGGGCGATGGGAGAAGAGGCGGGGCCGATGATTAAATCGGTCGCCGACTCCATGATCGCCTTCGGGGTTCCGGCTGAAGATACACGCTCTCAACTGGACAAGTTGACCACGGCCTCCCAGGCGGTGGGTGTGCCGATGAGTACCCTTGCGGATACCGTCGTCAAATTTGGCCCGCAGTTGGCAACGATGGGCCTGAGCCTTGACGAGGCCACTGCACTGGTCGCGAACATGGAAGCGGCGGGGCTGTCGGCCTCCAAAATGATGCCGGGACTCAACACGGCAATCGGAAAGCTGGCGAAGGAAGGCGTCACCGATGTTACGGCGGGTCTCATGGATATGATCGCCAGCATTCAGAACGCTGAGACAGATACCGAGGCGCTGGCAATTGCGACCTCCAACTTCGGCGCAGGTGCGGGCATTCGATTCAAGGACGCTATCGACAAGGGCGTGTTCTCCCTGGAGGATATGCTGGCGGCGATGGAGAATTCGGAGGGGAAGGTCGCCGAACTCGGAGCGACCACCCTGACAATGTCCGACAAGTTCGACATTATGAAAAACAGGGTCAAAGGCGCGCTGTCTCCCATCGGTAATGTAGCTACGGCCCTCGGCCCGTTAGTGATAATGATCCCCGCAATGACTACCGCCATCGCGGCTATGGGGTCTGCCCAGATTATAACGACGGCGGCAACGTGGCTCCAGACGGCAGCTATGGCCGCGCTCAATATCGCGATGGGGCCGATTGGGCTGATCATCCTGGGGATAGTTGCGGCAGTCGTCCTGGCAATCGCAGCCTTCAAAAACTGGGATACCATCGTCCGGTTCTTCAAGGAAACCTGGGAGACGGTTTCTAGCGCGATTAGTGAAGCGTTCGCGAAACATTTCGCGTGGCTGCTTCCGGGCGGTGCATTGCCTAATGCGATTGAAACTGTCAAGCAAACGTGGGACTCAGTCTGGAATGCTGTCACGGAAACCTGGGAGACAGTGTCAGGTGCGATCTTTGATGCGTTCAATTCCAATTGGGGCTGGTTGCTACCAGGCGGGGTATTGATCAAGGCGATTCAGTTCATCAAAAAACATTGGGAGGACATCTGGGCGGCGATTCGCATCCTGGCAATTGTTGCGTGGGAGAAGATCAGCGAGGTATTTGTAGACAAGTTTGGGTGGGCGTTGCCGGGTGGCGCTTTGCATACCGCTCTGAACAAGATCAAGAACACATGGGACTCAGTCTGGAATGGCATCACGGGTACGTTCGCCGCTATCGGCGGCTTTATCCTGAGTGTCTGGATAGACCATTTCGCGTGGTTGCGTCCCGGCGGTGCGATTCACAAGGCCCTGGATGCGTTCCGTAATAAATGGGAGTCTATTTGGGACGCAGTTGGGGGCTTTGTGAAAGGGCCGGTCAATCTAATCATCGGCGGTATCAACAAGCTGCTCGACCTGCTAAATGCAATTGACATGGGCTGGGAACCGAAGAAGGTTCGCGGCGTAACGGTCATCCCAGGGTTCACGTTTGCGCCGTTCAATTTTTCGCCCATTCCGAAGCTGGCCCAGGGCGGCATTGTCCGGTCGCCTACCCTGGCGATGCTCGGCGAGGGTGGCCCAGAGGCGGTGGTGCCGTTAGGTAGGGCAGGCGGCATGGGTGCTATCATTATCAACATAATGGGGCCGACCTATGGCATGGACGATTTTGAAGACCGAGTCGCCGAGGCCGTTAGAGATGGCGCGAGGCGTGGTGGGTTCCAGGGAATCTTGGCAACGGCATAGAGGAGTAGCATGGCGAACGAACTGAAGCACGGCAGCGTCGGCACCGAACTGACTCAGGCCGAGTGGGAGGGGATCGGGACGCACGTTGTCGCGAACCAGGCCGTGGGCGACATAGTTTATGCCGATACGACCGCTCAGCTTCTCAGGCTTGGAATCGGCTCGACGAACGATGTGCTGCGAGTCACGTCAGGCAAGCCGGACTGGCAGGCCACCACGTTTATCACCGGGCTGGGAACGGTCACGACAGGGGTCTGGCAGGGCACGGATGTCGGGGTGGCTTATGGAGGGACGGGTGTCAGCACTCTGACCGCCAACGGAGTCCTGATCGGTAACGGCACCTCTGCTATCGGGGCTGTCGATATGAGTACCAAGGGCCATCTGCTGATCGGCGACGGCTCCGGTAATCCTCAGATGCTTGGTGTCGGTACTAACACCCACGTAATGACGGCTGATTCGGGCGAGACGACGGGCGTGAAGTGGGCCGCACCGGCTGCTGCTGCTGCCGGAAGCTTGACGGGATCAACCCTTGCCAGTGGCGTCACGGCATCCAGCCTGACCAGCGTCGGAACCATCGCCACTGGCGTATGGCAGGGGACAGATGTAGGAGTGGCATACGGTGGCACGGGCGTATCGACCCTGACCAGCAATGCCGTCCTGACCGGCAACGGGGCAAGCGCGATCACGGCAGAAGGGAACCTCACGTTTGACGGGTCAACGCTGACGGTTGATGGCGACCTCACATTTACCGGTTCTCAGTCGATCAGTACCTCGTCAGGCAATCTCTCGCTGAACGCTGCCGCTGGTTCTGCCATACGGCTAAACGATTCTCAGGCTAATGTTGATGTTGTCATTGAATCGGATGCAGCAGATAACCTATTTCATGCAGATGCAGGCACAGGTACTATTGGTCTCCTGCGGAGTGCGTCAGGGTCTTCGGGTGTCATAATTGGCGGCTCCATCACGGGAGCTAACGGTTTTGATGCAGCAGGATTGGCGGTGTTGACTGCCGTCACTCCCGATCCTAGTGACATTGGATTTGTTGTTAACATCGAGGGAACGGTTATAGAGGCGGCAAGCGGCACCCACACAGATATGGGCCAGTTGCGGGTCAAAGGAAATGCGGTCACAACCGCTGGTGGTGGTACTACAACCGATGCTTCTACGGTGTGGATAGCTGCCCCCATGTCGGGAGCTACAAATAATTATGCTCTCGTAGTTGACGCTGGCGTTTCCCGGTTCGACGGCGACATAGACCTCAACTCCACTGGCACCCTCCTGAACGTTGGCGCGTCCGGCAACGACTGGACGGCGGCGAACCTCCTACATGCTGCCCCGACGAGCGGGGAGCAGACAATTCGATGTCAGAACACAAATGACGCATCAGGTTATGGCGCGAGGGTACAGGTGAAGGTCGCCGGTTCATCGTCAGGGGACGGGTTTTTTGAGTGGATAGAGGGTTCCAACCACACCTTCCGCATGGGCATCGACGTTAGCGCAAGTTTGCTGGTGTTGACGAGAGGCACGGCTCTCGGCACGGACGACGTATTCCGTGTAACGGACGCCTCGCCTCCCGTTATGTCCTATAACGCCACTCATCCGACTGGTACATTTGACTATGTCTGCGGTACGTGTGGCAGGCATGAGGCCGAGATCTTTACGTGTTGCGGGCTGGTCGAGTGGCACGACGACGTGGAGGACTATCGGGCGATGGCCCTGCGCGAACCCGGCGCTCTCGACTACATGGAGCGCGTCGGTGTAATCGAGCGGACTGTAAACAATGAGGGCGACCCCGAAGTCTTCACTGTTCTGGGTCGAGATTTTGAATTTTCTATGTCGGCAGTGTTCCAAAATCGGCAGCGTATGGACGCCCAGAACGAGGCGACGAACGAGCGATTGGCCCGGATAGAGGCCGCGATAGGAGTATAGACATGGACAACGACCAGGCTCTGGCGATATTAGTGGTCAAGCGGGACGCAGTTAATGCGGCGATCAACGGCCTGAACCGCTATCGGCAGGAGGCCGAGAACTGGAAGGACACAGCCAAGACCGCGCAGATGGACGCGGTGAAGGCCGATGCTACGACCGTCGGGGCTGACCTGGCTGCATGGGACGGGAGCGACTCATAGATGGCACCCAATTTGCAGATTACTGACGAAGACCTCCAGGCGCTCCTGAACCACAACCCGCTGGCGGCAGAGCAACTCCGACGGATCATGGCCGAGCGACAGCGGGACGAACTGGTAGCCGAACTGGACGAGATGAAAAACGGGGCTGGCCCCGTCGAAATTATCACGGACAGAGTCGGTGCCTAGTTACACCCTCCTCGTCGATTGGAACAACGACGGCGACTTCACTGACGCGAACGATGACGTGACCAGCGATACCCTGTCGATTGCATGGGAGCGGGGGCGGGACTACGCCTCGGCCCTTCTCGGTCGGTCGATAGCCGGTAAGCTCACGGCTACCCTGGTCAACACTGCTGGCAAGTACTCTCCGTCCAATACCTCCTCGGCCCTGACTGGCAAAATCCTGCCGGGGCGTACCGTGCGGCTCCAGGCCGGGAGCGGGAGCTTCCCGTACACGTTCCCGCTCGCGTTCAACGATGGCGTCAGATGGCAGGGGAAGCTGGATCGCATCCTGCCTGCCCCATCGACCCTGGGGGTCAAGACCTGTACTTTAGTGGCATTTGGTATATTGGGCTATCTCAACCAGTTTGAGACGCAGCTTGCATCTCAGACCAACCGCCGGACGGATCAGGCCGTGGGGGATATTCTCGACGACGTGGGCTGGACGGAAGCAGCGGATCGTGACCTGGACACCGGGCAGACCACGATCAGCCGGTTCTGGATGTCGCGGAAGAAGGTCATCGATGCTCTTCGGTTAGTCGAAGAAGCTGAGGCCGGATTTATTAAGGAATCCAAGAGCGGCCAGGTGGCATTTGAGAATCGGTTTCACCGGCTAACCGAGACGGCGTCCACGACCTCCCAGGCTACCTTCTCCGACGCATCCGGTGCCACGCACAGCTACGTGTCGCTATCCCAGACAGACCCGCTTACTACGATCATCAATCACGTCGAGGCAACGGCCAGAAAGTTTGACACGGCCTCGGTCGCTGTACTCTGGACGCATCCTGAGACCGGTTCGGATTCGCCCACCCTGGCTCCCGGTGAGGCCAAGACATTTGAGGCCGAATTTCCGAACCCTGACGCAGCGAATAATGCGATGGAGGTCGATGCCTGGACGACTCCGGCAGCGACGACGGATTACCTCCTCAACTCGGCATCCGGTGGTGGCGGTACGAACCTGACATCTGATATTACCGTGACCCAGGCCAAGACCGCTGAACGGATGGCAATCACGTTGACCAACTCAGCCACCGGATCGAGTGGTTACCTGACCAAGCTCCAGGCCAGAGGGACGGCAGTATCCACCAAAAACCCGTGCATCGTCAGGGCCATCGACACCACCTCGCAGGGGATTTACGGGGAACGTAAATATGTGGCGAAGACCAAGTTCATCCCGACGACCTCCGAGGCTCAGGACTGGTGCGACTATCAGATGGCGATCTACGGTTCGCCCATCGAGATTCTGACGATGACGATTCCGGCAGCGACTCAAGGAAATATCGGGCAGGTCTTGAATCGTGACCTATCGGAGCGGATCACCGTCACCGCAACCAACGATGCAGCCCTGGGCATCAGCGGGGATTTCTTCATCGAGCATGAGAGGCACAAGGTCGGGGACGGCGGCAAGGAACACATCGTGACCTGGAAGCTCTCGCCAGCGTCCGGCGGCTATTCTCAATTCTGGGTGCTGGGGACGAGCGTCCTCGGTACGTCCACGATACCGGCATTCTGACATGGCTTGGACTACACCGAAAAGCTGGACGAGTACGATGGCGGTTGCTGGCGACCTCAACACTCACATCCGCGACAATCTGCTGGTGCTATCGACACATGCCCACTCTGGCGCGGCTGGCATGGGTTCCTCGACGCTCTCAGGGGTCTCCCTGTCGGCCCTGGCGGTACCGGTACTCGCAGACCAGTCGGGCAATCCATCGACGGCGGGACGTCTCCAGCGCAACGGGAACAATCTGGTGTATTATGGGGCCGTGCTGGTCGGCCTCTACGCTGACGCAGTGGCCGGGACTGCGTCCCACCGGACTCTTGGCACAGGCTCGACCCAGGCAGCGGCTGGTAACCATACCCATGTATAGAGGTGCCGCTGAATGAGTATGACGACAGTCACGGCCCGACCGATGATCCGGCAGGCGAAGCGACCACCGCCTCCGGCCCTCATGCTAATCAGCCGAATCGTATCCCACGGTTTCATCTACGAGTTCCCGTTCCGGTTCCCGATACAGTAGGAGAGAAATATGGGCTGGACTGCACCGAGAGATTGGTCAGCTATTAGTTCAGGCATCGTCACGGCGTCTAGCCTCAACACCGACGTGCGCGACAATATGCTCGTTCTCAGCACCCACACCCACACCGGAGCGGCTGGATTCGGCGCGTCGAGCATGTCGGGTCTAACTCTCGCGGCCCTGGCAACTCTCACGTTTGCCGACCAGAGCGCCAATCCTGACGCCGCTGGCGAGCTTCAGCGGAACGGGAACGACATCCTCTGGTACGGCTCGTCCGTCGTCAACCTGACAGCGGCAGACGCCTCGGCGGGGACTGCCAGTTTGCGAAGCCTGGGAACAACGTCGGTCAAGGCGGCGGCTGGCAATCACGGGCATGATATGGGTGATTTGACGCCTACTATCAACGCTTCTGGCGGCTCTTCAAGTGGTGGTTCAACCTCTATCGGTTATGCTACTGTAGTTGCCGCAGGCGCAAACACTTATTTAGAGGTTGGGATTACTCCGTCTGTAGATGTGGCTCTGGTGGCCTCAACAAATTGGATTTTCACAGGGCAAAGTGGAAGTTCATCATATTCGGCAGTTCTGCTGATTGACGGCACTGCACAAGGTTCTGCGCAGACTGGTGCTGTTGGTACTGGGGCCGCGGTACAAGCCAATCAACAGGGCATGAAAGCTGTCTCAGGCGGCTCCACATACCTGGTAAGGTCTACGTTCACGAACACACATGGGTCGGAGGCGTTGCTGGTTATTACTAGTGTAAATCGTCATGCGGTAGCGGTTAGTTAGAGGATGATAGACGAGCAGTTCATGCTGAAGACCGCTGAGGCGCTGGGCGGGGGGCTGATAGCCTCGATCAGGGTCGATGGCCATGACAGTGATGTCAGTAATGACAGTGAAATACATAACTTATCTAACGAAGAGGTTCTTGAGTTCTAGAGATGTCCGTAGCATCTGATCTGATAGATAAAGTCCAGCGAACCGGGGCGAAGTTCGAGCTAACACCTACCGGCTTCAATGTTCGATGTGCGCCGGGTTCCGTGCCACAGGAATTCCAATCAGACCTACGCCAACACAAGCCGGAGATACTCCGCCACCTCATTCAGCAGCGGTGCGAGCCAGTCTTCCCGCACCCATGCCAACGTGACGATGAGATGAGAGAACTGGTGCGGAGGGTCGAGGAGGAAGGGTACGTCTTGCTGTGGTCGGACGTGTTGCGAGACTTAGTGGTCTTCCATCGCGATGATGTTGATCCCGCTGCAGCGGGGGCTGCTATGGTAGTGGTATGGTTCCGCATCAGTGGCGACTGATCCTCAACAGGAACTTGAAGAGTCCCGGCAGCGGATTGCCGAATTAGAAGCACGCACTAAAACTACGCTAACTGGGACACAATTTCTAACTATTGTGTTGGTCGGGCCGTTGTTTCTGGCTTTCGTAACATTGGGAGTGCTGATCGTTTGGAAGACCACCTCCAAGCCTGCGGAGATAGCGCCGCATCTCGATATCATACTCGTGGCCTTCTCCATATTTGCGCTGCCCGTGACCAGTGCCGCAGGCGTAATCGTGGGCCTTATGAGTGATGAAATTAAGGGACGGATGAAGCCAGATGAATGAGAAAAAGTTTCGGTTCTCGATGCCAGGGCTGACCCTCAAAATCCCTGGGATATCCCGGCTCAGGCTCCCGCTGCCTGGAGGACTATATCTCGGTGGCGGGAAGCTCATCGTTGCATCACTGTCCACGGTTGTGCTGGGATTCCTGGCGGCGACGTTTTTGCTCATTTCGTCAGGCGACCAGGAGATTATCTGGCCGATGGTCGGGGCGTCCTATGATGCCCCTTCGATGATCGGGTCTAGGGTGGTGGACGCCGAGTTCCCCACAGATCGCAGCCAGACGCTGGAAATTAACATGCCAGCGGGCATCAGGATCGACGTGATCAGCTTCACCAATGTGTCGTTGGGCAAGTCCGGCATTGCCGATGCGTTCCAACTCTCGGGGACATCGACATCCGACGTGATAACCATCGACACCCTGATAATCCGAAATTCCGAGTTCCCGACGATGGACTGGGCCAATGGTGACATCTACTCGCTCCACGCCACGTCCTCGGTAGTAGCGGCGGGCCATACGTTCAGCCCCACGATGAGCAGTACCACCAACGACGTGGTGATCGGCTCGGGCAGAGGGGCCACCAGCTACATCGCGAAGGACATGGTCGTTGACCGCATCATCCTCCGACAGACTACCACGGGCGGCGACGTGATCATCGACACGATGATACTGGACGGCGTAAGGGCATGGACGGGCGCCTTCAATGCAGACTATTTTGAGATCGGGCGGGTGATCCTAGAGGACGTCAGGATTGGAGACGACGGGGATATCGACTCGGCTGATCTGATTCTACACTCCTCGGTGTCGGTCAACACAGTGTATGATGGCGTGGTCGAGGAGCCGGTGTTCATCCGATAGAGGTAGATTATGGAACATCTCACGCACTTCCTCGGAAAATTAAGACCCCAGATATTTTTGGCCCTGGTGGGCCTCATTGTGATCGCCATCCTGTCTATCCGGTCGGGCCAGACGGAGATCGCCGTTGGGTGCATCGCCGGGATAATCGCCCTCAGCAAGGATGTGTTGCAGTCCGACGCATGATAGGATAGAGCGTCTCCCTTCTCTGGGCCGGGGCAGAGGATTAGCCTCTCGCTGCCTCGGCCCCTTCTATTACCCTCTGGCACCACATTCCCCACCCTGGCCCTGTACTAGGCGTCTACGGACAATCTGTTAACAGATTCCCGTGAGGCACCTGTTACCTACGCCGCTAGTCTAATTCCCCATCCTCGCCCCGATTTGCCCCAAATAGGGCGAATTCTGTCGATTTCCAGCAAATTGGCGAAATTGCGTAAGATTCGTGCCTGATTTATATAGATAAGTAGGTGACAACGGAAAACCGGTATAGTAAGATAAGGGTGGATTAAGAAGAAGGGGGACACGATGACAGAGTTGCAGGCACGGCGAGAGGACGCGAAGGCGGCAGAGGCTAGTCGCCAGGACGCATACCACAACGGGGCCGACACCGTGGTGGTCGGGCTGAGGATGACGCGGGCGCTCCGAGACGTTCTAGTCGAAGCGAAGGACAACAGCATCGGCGAGTTCGGCGGTGGCGCACTCGGCCCGTACTTGGTGGCGCAGTTGCAGGACGCCATACGGAATCGGTAAGCACCCTACGGGGAGAAGGAGACGAGACATGGCAGAGGCTATAGCGGAGATCAGGGCATTGCTGGACACCGGGTTCTTGACCCTGGCCCAGGCAGAGCGGATATTGGCCCGCTGGGAGGATGCGCGATGAGAGCAATCAGCAAGGGACAGCGAGACAAGGTCGCGAGGGCGCTGGAGCAACACCAGAGCTTCGGCGGCTCCTACACCTGGACACCGCCTAGCAGCGCGAGCGGCAGACGGTCGATGGAGCAGAAAAATAACTGGAGCGTGGGATTCCGGCACGAGGGCGTCCGGTACACCTACACGTCCTCAGTCCGATGCTCGGCCAGGAACGTCTACTACAAGGGATATTTCCTGGTCGGCGGGGAGCGCGTCACCGTACGCAAATTCAAGGCGCTGGTGTAGCGATGGAATGCATAAATAAACGCCACGCCCGTATCGCAGCGGTGCTGGCCGCTGTCCAGCTTGAAACCGACGACCCGCCGGGATGGGAGTTCGACATGGTCGTGCGCGGTCTAGCGACATACTTCATGGACGAGGCTATTGTCAGCAAGCGGATCAAGAGATTCGACACGCGCGAATTCATCGCCGCTTGTAACGTCAACTCAAGCCCAGCCACCTATCCTACGAGCTTTATTAACCCTGAGCGGCCCCGCGGGGGCGAGAGGAGACAGAGATGAGAGAACTCGGAACGATGGTATTCTGCTTGGCCTGCCACTCGGTGGTCTGGGCGCATGACAACGGGCGCTGGGGCGATGTGCGGGCCGTTCTGAACGTCATGAGGATCAGGTGCCGTCTCTGCGGCGATGGGATGGAATGGAAGGGCTTCGACGGTTACGTCATCACGACCGACACGGTGAAATCCTATGGCCTGCCGTCGGTCTGGATGACTATGCAGCGGATCGCCGTAGACAATAATCTGGCCTGGGAGAACAGCCCAGACCTCGTATGGTTCGACCGTGACAGATAGCAACCAGATACTGATCTGCACACCGTGCTGGGCCGGGAGGAACGAGATGATCTACGAGCATCGTTGCAGTCCTCGGCCCCAGACCTCCTGCGAGTGTCCCTGCGTGGAGCGCAGGCATAGTGACCTGGACACAATCGACGAGGATCACGACAGGGGATATTATCGCGACATCTGGACTGGTCACATCGAGCGGTACTAACCAGGAGTTAAGCCCGAAGCGTCGCCTCGCAGCCAGCGGGGCGGGTCTCATCACCGGCAGTGGTTCGGGCCACTGCCAGAATCGAGTGGGAAGGAGCGAGGACATATCGGCCCGACAGGGTGGGCATTGGCGATGTTATAGCGGAGCCAAGCCCAAATATAGTAGCGAGAAGGAGGGGCATCATGCCCGCAGGAATTACAGAGACAGACGGGATGGCTTACGTTGGCCGCAGGCCGTGGCACGGTCTGGGGACTTACGTCGAGGGTCAGGCGATGACAGCGGCCCAGGCGGTTGAGGCTGCGAACCTGGACTGGGAGGTGGTGGCAGAGCCGGTCTACCGGGGCGGGCTAGGCTATTACAAGGAGATCAAGGGCAAGAAGGCCATCGTCCGCAAGGACACCGACGAGGTCTTCGGGGTCATGAGTGACGGATACACGCCCGTCCAGAACCTGACCTGTTTCGACGCGATCAACGCGGTCGTCGGCTCCGGTGACGCGACATTTCACACGGTCGGGAGCCTGTTCGGTGGTCGCCGGGTCTGGATGCTTTGCCGGCTCCCAGGCGACTACAAGCTGGACAACGGCGAGAAGCTGGAGAGCTTCATTCTCCTGGACAACAGCCACGACGGGACGGCTGCGCTCAGGATGCGCCTAACGCCCGTGAGGGTGGTCTGCTCCAACACCCTCGGAGCGGCCACCAGCAGCAGGGCGGCATTTGCGGCGAAGCACACGTCGGGGATCATGGGCCGGGTCAACGAGGCCCGCGACCTCCTCGGCCTCAATGCCGCATACATGCAGCGGCTCATGGACGACGCCAACCGGATCGCGGAGCAAGCCTGGAACCACGACGAGATGAAGGACATGACCTACAAGCTCCTCGATCTCGAACCCGACATAGCTATCGACCGGCAATACGGGGTCAAGGCTCCGGCGGCAAGCAAGCTCCTCGACCTGTTCTACCTGGGTCAGGGCAACCGGGGCGAGACCCGCTGGGATGCCTTCAACGCGGTCACCGAATACCTGGACTACAGCCGGGGCGGTCGAGCGGTCGCCAGCATAGACTCCACCGATGACAAGGTAGTCTCTGGGCGGCTCCAGAACTCCTGGCTCGGTGGCGGTGGGGAGGTGATGCGGACGCAGGCTTGGTCGATCCTCGTCGGATAGGGTATCATCTAGTGGTTGACGATGGTAAACTATAACCTCCCACCGTCAGCCCCTACCGGCTGACGACCCCTGGGAGTAATAACGGAGAGGAGGTGATACACATGCCAATGGGTAAATGGGGAACGGTAACTGAGGCCGCTCTTCACTACGGGATCACGCGGCAGCGCGTGGGCAGGCTGATTGCGAAGGGCGCGTTCAGGGGCGCTCGGAAGATAGAGATGCCGCGGGGCGCGGTCTGGCTCATACCGTACCCATTTGCGAGGCGAGAGTTACGAAATGGACGGCCACCGAAGGCCGCTGAGAAGGGAGATTAACGTGAGGCTACAAGAGGCACAATCCACGCTAGACCTGTCCTTGGAGGAATTGATCGATGAACTCGTTACCGCCAGAGACAGGCTCAAGGGAATGGAACAGGCGGTCTATTACACCGAGCGGGCGATCATCGAGGCTATGCAGGAGCGAGGCGCGACCGTAATCAAGAGCGACGCTGGCGAGGCTACCCTGGTTACGCCAGTGACATACGACTATAGCATCCTGGCCCGCCTGCGGGAGATCACCAGCCCAGACGACCTCGTCGGCTACACGCCGGATCGGGAGGTCGTGAAGCGGGAGCCGGAGCGGTGGAACATGACCCAGGCCAAGACCCTGGCGAAGCTCTCGCATGACCACCGGGCGATCATCGAGGACGCCAAGATACCTGGGAATCCCAAAATTCAATTCAAGGCCAAGCCGACAATCAAGGGAGGGAGATAATGTCAGACCGAATTGAAACCGAGGCTACAATCGTAACCGTCACCGACGACGCAAGCTGGAAGTATTCCATCGAGGCAGACATCCCGGCGTTCGACGGCGACCGATCATATAGGTATCTGGTCTGGAAAAAAGACCAGGGGCCACCGCCGCAGATCGGCTCCACCGTGATGGCGACCTTCGCGGCCTATCAGCGGGCCAAATACTACATCGATCGGGGCGACATCGAGGCTGGCCCCGTCGACGGCACCGAGAAGGACTACCAAGTCACGTGGAATATGATCGCTTCTCGGCCCGCCGGAGCGCCGAACGGAGCAGCCCCTAGTAGTTCCACGGGCCAGACCCCTAACGCGCCTCTCCCGCGATCCTCGGACGCCTCTGGAGTGCCTGGGGTGGTCTACCGCCCTGCACCAACGCCCGATGAGCGGCAGGCCGAAGCCCTCGCAAAGTTCCGGCGGGAGGTCGAGGGGGTCAACGACCGCAAGGCTGTCAGCGATATCCTGGCGATGGTGGAGCCGGGAGTCTATGTGCTGGACGGTCTAATTTTCGACGCCGAGAAGCTGGCCGGATGGTACAACACGCGGATGGCGGCACGGTGCGAGTCCCCGCTCGTGCAGGCGGCTCAGGACGCGGGCGCGGTCGTGATCGAGGTGGAGCAGAAGCCGGAGGATGGGCCACCACCGCTGAAAAACAAAGCGGAATTATCCGAGTGGGTCACGACCCAGGGATGGAGCAAGGAGCATATATCTCGTGTACTACAGGACGGTGGGTATGCATCCTCTGGCGCGTACCTGGAAAAACCTGGCAACACGGTGCAAGGGCTAGGCGAGTTTTTGTACGCCAAGCTTGTCGACAGGTCGCTGGACTGGTAATGCCCTGCACACCTGATAACTGCGATCTCCACGACTACGCCGTACACCCAGGCAGCGGCTGGTGCCGCGCCGTCGATACCGCATACTACAGGTCGCTGCATACGTCCCGGTCGAGTTCTCGCACTGACGAGGACTTGGCCGGGGCTATTTTGCGTCTGGGGGATATTCTGGAGCGGATGGAGCGACAGCCCAAATGGTCGCCACCGTCTACTCCGCAGAAACGCGAGCGAAAGGGAGGAACACCGTTATGACATTAGAGCTAACCATTCCGAGACTTGAGGCTCTCGGCACCACCTATATCGTCCGCTGGGCCGAGGGCGTCACGATTCGAATGGAGCGGATATACGAACACCGGGACTACCAGGTTGATGCCGAGATCACGATCAGTGACGAGGAGGAGCTATCGCCTCATTTGCTTGGCCCGGTGCGAACCTCGATTACAAAGACGTGGCGATCGGTTATCGCTGACCTCGACCATGTCTCCGAGCGAGGGGACTGGCGTCAGAGGCTGACCCAGGCGTCCATCCTGGTGTTGGAGCGATACCGGGCCGGGGTGCCGATAGTGGCCCTCGGCGCGATAGAGACGCCTGCGGCGATTGCTGAGGTCTTGCCGGGGATCGTCTGGCAGAATCTCCCGACGCTGGTCTATGGCGCGGGAGGGATCGGCAAGTCCCAGATGGCCCTCGCATGGGCGTCCGCGCTACATACCGGCACCCAGGTCGGTGGCCTCAAGGCGATCCAGGGCAACGTCCTATTCCTCGACTGGGAGACGAGCGACCGGATGACCTGGCATCGGAACCGTGGCTTGCTAAATGCCGCAGGCGTAGAGTCGGGGTCGTGGCCTGACCCCGACCATCCGCAGGCTGGCAGGACGGGGATGGTGTTTTACCGATTTATGTCCGGGCCGGTCTGGGACTCCGTCGAGTTCCTCAAGGCCGAGGTCGCACGGCTCGGCATCAGGACGATAGTGATCGACTCCGCTGGCCCTGCCTGCGGCGGGGAGCCGGAGAGCGCGGCTCCGACCCTCAAGTTCTTCGATTCTTTGCGGGATATGTCAGACCCTAACGATCCCGTCCAGTCGATCATCCTGGCTCATGTTACACATGAGGCGCGGAAGGGCGGGAGGTCTTCGCCATTCGGAAGTGTCTACTGGATCAACCTCCCACGCAACGTGTTTGAGCTAGCTGTAAGCGCCGGACAGAGGCAGAACCACTCGGACTATGCCCTACACCACCGGAAGTCGAATACCGGCTCTCTACGGCCACCTCAGGGCTTCCGGCTGACATGGGGACAGGATGGCTGTTCTATCGACGAGTTGGACATCCGGCAGAACGCCAAGCTGGTGGCCGGTCTGCCCCTGGGAGAGCGGGTCAGTATCGCGATCAGCGAAAACGGAGCCATGAGTACGGCAGACCTTGCAGAGCTACTTGACGCCCCTAGCCGCAGCCTATCGGCCACGCTATCGGGCGACGACAGGTTCGTGAGCCAGAACGGGCGGTGGGAGACTACCGAGCCGCTAGGGGTTGAGTAGGTGCAGGGA
>Ga0208315_1000451_pt1 | contig 30470 bp, 34 predicted proteins | sample MalvireepMed_215_FD_184239 | JGI IMG/M metagenome (GOLD analysis project Ga0208315, IMG submission 184239) | Marine viral communities from the Global Malaspina Expedition - Malaspina viral metaG DeepMed_215 (SPAdes) (version 2) | ecosystem: Environmental > Aquatic > Marine > Oceanic | place... | reverse complement strand
CCCGGTGATCTGCCCGGCCCCGGATTGCCCATCAAGGATCCGTTTCCAGCTTTCTTCCACGCCGTCCGCGAGGGGGGTAACCAAACCCAAACCCGTTACTACAACTCTGCGCATCTTAGTGCCCCTTGCCGATAATCTCTCGGCGAACCTCTTACCCTGCAAAAGCCTGTAGGCACAAGCATATCGGCGGTGGTCCGCAGGCATAGCACAAAAACGCCGATCCTATAATTCACGCGGCTATTGCCCCGAATGATGGGATCGCGGCGGGCTCACCCCGGCGGGCCGCGCCGGGTTAACAAATGTACCGGGCCGCCCTCAGGGCTTGCCTCACGTAGCGGCTGATATCCAAGCGCGCCTGCGATCCGCAATGCCGCTTCGTTCTTGGCAGAGATCACACAAACCGTCCGACCCGTGATGACCCGATCAAACCACTCATGCGCCGCCCGCGCCGCCTCAAACCCCAGACGCTGATCCTGTGCCTGAGGGGCCAACACCAACCGCGCTTCGGGGTAAGTATCGAAATCCTCACCGAAATTCCGTGAGCCAAAAACGAAACCCGTCTGCCCCAGCATCTCTCTTTGTCGATGAAGCTGCACCGCCCACTGCCCGAATCCCGTGATCTGCCAGTGGCCAGCATTGCGCAGGAAAGCATCCCAAGATTGCGCCTTCGCCCGAGGCCGATCAAGTATCCGGTCCACCACATCCGGCATCGCCCAGATCTCGGCGTAACGCTCAAAATCCTCGGCCCGCATGGCGCGCAGGGTCAGTCTGGCTGTGTTGATGGTCGGGATCGTTCGGGACATGGGGTGAATTGCCTTCACACTTGAAACTTCTTGCGAAGGCATGCGGCCTCAGCACCAAAGGGACAAGCCCAGCCCGTTGCGGCAAATAAAAACGGCGTCATTCCGCTAGGAACAACGCCGCTTTCTAATCTCAATTCTGCCGGTTGCCCGGCAAAGCCTTAGGAGGCTTCTTTGATGAACTTGACCGCATCGCCAACGGTCTGAATGTTCTCAGCGGCGTCATCGGGGATCTCGATGCCGAACTCTTCTTCGAACGCCATCACCAGTTCCACTGTGTCAAGGCTGTCAGCGCCGAGATCGTCGATGAACGACGCATTCTCAGTCACTTTGTCCTCTTCCACGCTCAGGTGTTCTACAACGATCTTTTTCACGCGGTCTGCGACGTCGCTCATAATAAGTCCTCATGTCTTCGGGCCATTCAGGCCCCTTTTGGTTTCCGCCCGCCGATGATCAGCGTTTGGAGGATGCCCCAAAAGGGGCGGCTATTTTCCTTGTTCGCACAAGGCGGAGGGGGCAATCAAGCACCCTTCGTTTCGATTCTGCGCCCCCTTTAGCACATGCCGAAGGCTTGGCAAACGCTATTGCAGCGCAGGGTCACAACATGGCCATACCGCCGTTCACATGCAAGGTGGTCCCTGTCACATAAGCGGCCTCGGCACTGGAAAGATAGACCACGGCAGCGGCGATCTCATCCGGATCGCCCATGCGACCGGCGGGAATTTGCCCCATGATTCCAGACTTTTGCTCGTCCGTCAGCTTGTCTGTCATGGCGGTGGTGATAAAGCCCGGTGCCACGGCATTCACCGTGATCCCACGGCTTGCCACCTCATAGGCCAGCGACTTGGACATGCCCACAACACCCGCTTTGGAGGCCGCGTAATTCGCCTGACCGGGGTTGCCCGTGGCCCCCACCACGCTGGAGATATTCACGATCCGGCCCCAACGCGCCTTCATCATGCCGCGCATCACGCCTTTGCACAGTTTGAAGGTCGCGGTGAGGTTCACATTCAGCACCGAATTCCATTCATCATCCGACATGCGCATGAACAGGTTATCGCGGGTGATCCCGGCGTTGTTCACCAGAATATCGACCGAGCCCATCGCCTCAGCCGCTTGTTTCGGCAGGGCATCGACTGCTTCCATGTCGCTCAGGTTACAAGGCAGCACATGGGCGCGTTCGCCCAGCTCGGCCATCAGCGCCTCCAAGGGTTCAGTCCGCGTGCCCGACAGCCCGACGGTCGCGCCTTGGGCATGCAATTTGCGGGCGATATCCGCGCCAATGCCGCCCGAAGCGCCGGTAATCAGGGCATTCTTTCCTGTAAGATCGAACATGTCTCTTCCTTTATTCTATCAGTCAGGGCCGCGTCAGCAGCCCGTAGCGGCGGATTTCATCCGCTGTCATCTTGTGTATCCCGTCAGATGGCGCGGCCTGCAAGGTAAACCAGTAAAAGCCGTCATTGCCCAGCATCTCGGCCATATAGCGCCGTGTCATCTGATGCTTGGCCGATTGCCGGGGGTAGCTGCTGCCCTCGCGGTACCCATTGCGCCATGAATGCACCCGCAGCGCCGCCCCCGGTGCCATGCGCCGCTCGCCCCCCGCGATAAAGAGCTCCACCCCGCCAGAATCAACCACACTGCCCGACCGCAGCTCGGTCGCCAGCCCCAATCTGCGAATCTGTCGCCCCATCCGGTGCGTCGCTGCCGCATCGATAGAGCCGTCGATCCGCCCCAGCACCACCGTATCGATCCGCGGCTTCTCGGCCAGATGACGCGCGAAAGCCGCAGGCGTGCGGCTGGTGATCGTGCCGGACATCAACAGATACGGCCCCTGAACCTGCATCCGCGCGCCATCACTGGCATTCTCTAGCGTGCCGCAGGCCACCAAAGAAACGAGCAGCGCGAATACAGCAATCAGCCGCCTCACGCCTCGGCCCCCAGTGGCGTCCGCTCACCAAGTATATAACGCAGCACATCCACCACATCGAAGGCCAGTGAGATCAGCAAGGTGACCAAAATCACCCGGATGATCCACCGCGCGGCAATGGGCATGGCGTCCTTGGCCTGTTTGCGGAACAGATAGAACGCCAGCGGCCCCCAGATCAGCAGATGCGGCAGACCGAGGAGTTTGACGTATCCCATTTGCCGGAACATGCCGTAGACCGCCGCCCCGGTAAGGATACTGGCGGCCACGGCAATCACCCCGACCTTGCGGCTCTGCGGCCAGATCAGCAGCGCCAAGGGCAAGAGCGCCACGGCAAAGACCAGCCAGTTGAACCACCAGATCAGCCATTCCGGCAGCAGCGTCAGGGTTTCTTGCATCGTCATCTCGGCCCTCCGGGGCGTTACGCCTCTTTCGCGGCTGTGACCTCATCCGGCGTGCCGATGCTGCGGGTGGCGACGGATTTGTCGATCCGGCGGATCATGCCCGACAGCGCCTTGCCCGCGCCGATCTCCCATGCTTCGGTCACGCCCTGCGCGGCCATCCACTCAACCGAAGACCGCCAGCGCACACGGCCTGTGACCTGCTCAACCAGCAACTCGCGAATCTTCGCGGCATCGGTGACGGCCTGCGCAGTGACATTCGCCACCAGCGGCACGGCGGGATCATTAAACGTAACCTCACCCAAAGCGCGCGCCATCTCATCCGCCGCAGGCCCCATCAACGGGCAATGGAAAGGCGCAGAGACCGGCAGCAGCAGCGCCCGTTTCGCGCCTGCATCTTTAGCCATGGCCACGGCACGCTCCACGGCGGCCTTATGGCCCGACAATACGTTCTGACTGGGGTCGTTTTCATTGGCGACCTGACAGACCTCGCCTTCGGCCGCGGCTTGGGCCAGTTTTTCGGTCTCTTCAATGCCAAGGCCAAGGATCGCCGCCATGGCCCCCTCACCCACTGGGACAGCGGCCTGCATCGCCTTGCCCCGAATGCGCAGCAGCCGCGCGGTGTCGGCAAGCGACAGCGACCCTGCGGCGCAGAGCGCGGAATATTCGCCAAGACTATGGCCCGCCACATAGGCCGCTTTGCCAACCTCGATCCCTTCGGCCCTCAGCGCGGCCATCGCCGCCATCGACGTGGCCATCAACGCAGGCTGGGCGTTCTGTGTGAGGGTCAGCGTCTCGATGTCCCCCTCCCAGATCAGGTCAGACAGTTTTTCGCCAAGGGCGTCATCGACTTCTTGGAAAACGGCGCGGGCTTCAGGATAGGCTTCGGCCAGATCGCGGCCCATGCCGATGGTTTGGGCACCCTGGCCCGGGAAAACAAATGCAATGCTCATGGTTGCGGCCTCTCTTATGCGTTTTGCCTGATGTATCCTCTGCGCCCCAGCCGAACAAGCCTTGCCGCAGGCGCTTGGGGCTTGCCGTGCGGCGCAAACCGTGTATACGGGCGCTTCCTTGCAAAGCATATGAACCGCGCAGACTCTCGTGGTGGGGCCGCAAGGATGAATGCCCCGCCTATGAAATGCGCCTTGATATAAATATAGGAGTGCACATGCCGCTATATGAGCATGTTATGATTGCGCGTCAGGACCTGTCCAACACGCAAGCAGAAGGCCTCATCGAACACTTTGGCACCGTCCTCGCGGACAACGACGGCAAGCTCGTCGACAGCGAGTACTGGGGCGTCAAAACGATGGCCTACAAGATCAACAAAAACCGCAAGGGCCACTACGCCTTCCTGCGTTCGGACGCCCCCGCGACCGCCGTGCAGGAAATGGAACGCCTGATGCGCCTGCATGATGACGTGATGCGCGTTCTGACCATCAAAGTTGATGAGCACAAAGAACTGCCGTCCGTACAGATGCAAAAGCGTGACGAGCGTTCCGAACGCCGCGAACGCCGTTGATCAACGCTTGAAGAAAAGGACTTAAATCATGGCTGCAAAACCATTTTTCCGTCGTCGTAAAGTGTGCCCTTTCTCGGGCGACAACGCACCTGCGATCGACTACAAGGACACACGTCTGCTGCAACGCTACATCTCTGAGCGTGGCAAGATCGTTCCTTCCCGTATCACCGCCGTATCGGCCAAGAAACAACGCGAGCTGGCCCGTGCCATCAAACGCGCTCGTTTCCTCGCCCTGCTGCCCTACGCCGTCAAGTAAGGAGAGAGCACATGCAAGTTATCCTTCTGGAACGTGTGGCCAAACTGGGCCAGATGGGCGAAGTCGTGGACGTAAAGCCCGGCTATGCTCGCAACTACCTGCTGCCGCAGGGCAAGGCACTGTCGGCCTCCAAGGCCAACGTCGAAGCCTTTGAGGGCCAAAAAGCCCAGCTCGAAGCACAGAACCTCGAAACCAAAAAAGAAGCCGAGCAATTCGCCGAAAAGCTGAACGGTCAGCAGTTCGTCGTGATTCGCTCCGCTTCCGACGCCGGTGCGCTTTATGGCTCCGTCACCACCCGTGACGCCGCCGATGCCGCAACCGCCGAAGGGTTCACCGTCGACCGCAAGCAGGTCGTTCTGGGCAACCCGATCAAGGAACTGGGCGTGCATGACGTGCGCATCATCCTGCACCCCGAAGTCGATGCCACAATCGAGCTGAACGTCGCACGTTCGCCCGAAGAGGCCGAGCTTCAGGCGTCGGGCAAATCGATTCAGGAACTGGCCGCCGAAGAGGAAGCCGCAGCTGAATTCGAGATCTCCGAACTCTTCGACGACATCGGCTCTGCCGCTGACGAAGACGGCGACTCGGACGTGGTGCGCACCCCTGAGGGCGACGCGCAGGACGACAGCAACAGCTGATCCGACCTGTCCGATCTGACATGAAACGCCGCGCGGCTTTCCGCGCGGCGTTTTTTTATGCGCTAGCCTGTCGCAGGGCCCGTCTGCACCTCTCGCGCGAAATCCTGTAAAAACATAGCATTCTGTGCTATGCTCCCTCCATTCAGCATGGAGGATGACACATGCGTTACATCACCATCACCACTTGGGAGATCGCCGACGGGGCGGATTATGACGTGGCCCTACGCGCCATCGAAGAAAAGCGCCTGCCCGCCCTCAAGAGCTTTGGCGCAAGCCGCGTTACCGTGGTCCGGACCTCTGAGCGTACCAGTGCCGCAATCACCGAATGGCCCGACAAGGCCACGCGCGACGCTGCCGAACTCAAGATCGACGAGGTCCGCCGCTCGGTAAAGCGCGAAGATCAGACCCGCATGACCGGTGAAATGAAAGGCGAAATCGTCGCTGACGTCTAAGCGTGGCGGAAAGCCGCGCTTTGCGCCCCAACCGCTGGGCAAGGGGCCGCGTATGTTTTGCCGACACGCTTGCCCGAAAGGCCCGCAGCGGTGATCTTCGCGCCGATATAATAAGCCTCGGTGCATCATGCCTCAGACAACACGCCGCATGTTTCTCTCTTTCATCGCTGCCAGTACGATCACCGCGTGCAGCGCTGCGCCCGAAGTCTCTCCCACGCCCCCGCAGCGCCCGGCCCTGCCCCTGCACCCGAATGAGACGCCCGACCTGCGGCGCAAGATCAACCACTGGGCCGACTTCTACGATCTGCCGCGCCCTCTGGTTCATCGTCTGGCCATCCGCGAAAGCACCCATAACCCGCGCGCCCGCAACGGCCCTTACTATGGCCTGCTGCAAATCCTGCCCGCCACCGCCCGCTCGATGGGTTTCCAAGGCAGCGCGTCTGAGCTTTTGGACGCAGATACCAATCTGAAATACGCCCTGAAATACCTGCGCGGCGCTTGGCTTTTGTCCGACGGAGACCACGGCACCGCCATCAAATGGTACGCGCGCGGCTATTATTACGAAGCCAAGAAACGCGGCATGTTGGTGGAAACCGGCCTGAGGGACGGGTGATTAATTTTTAGGCTTGCGCGGCCTCTCGCTTCGCCGCAGGTAGATGTTAATCACGTTAAGAAGGAACGCCGCATGACCCTCCGCCTCAACCGCCGTCACTTTCTCGCCGGATCTGCCGGTCTGCTGGCCCTTCACCCCTTCTCTCTCCGTGCTGCCGCCAATCAAGCGCACCTGCGCCTGATGGAGACGACGGACCTCCATGTGCATGTCTTTCCCTATGACTATTACGCCGACAAAGAGGTCGACACCGTCGGGCTTTCCCGCACCGCAAGCATCGTCAAATCGATCCGCGCCGAGGCGACCAATACGCTGATGCTGGACAACGGCGACTTCCTGCAGGGCAACCCGATGGGCGATTACATCGCCTATGAGCGCGGCATGAAAGAAGGCGACATGCATCCGGTGATCCAAGCGATGAACACGCTTGGCTTTGACGCCTCGACCTTGGGCAATCATGAATTCAACTACGGGCTTGATTTCTTGATGAAATCCCTCGCCGGGGCCGACTTCCCGGTGGTCAGCGCCAATGTCGTCAAAAAGGTCGGTGCCAAGCCCAGTGACGATGACACGCTGGTCAAACCCTATGTCCTGCTGGACCGAATGTTGACCGATGGCGCGGGCGAGGCCCATCCAATCAAGATCGGCATCATCGGCTTTGTCCCGCCGCAGATCATGGCATGGGACCGCCGCCATCTCGAAGGCAAAGTGCAGGCGCGCGACATCCTCGAGACCGCCCGCGCTTGGGTGCCGCAGATGAAAGAGGCTGGCGCCGATATCATCATCGCGCTGTCGCATTCGGGCATTGGGGCCGCCAAAGAAGAAGACATGATGGAGAACGCTTCCGTCCCCCTCGCCGCCGTTGAGGGGATCGACGCCATCATGACCGGGCACAGCCACCTTGTCTTCCCCTCGGGCAGCTATGCGGACTATCCCGGCGTGGATGTGAGCGCCGGCACGATCCACGGCAAGCCCGCCACCATGGGCGGCTTCTGGGGCAGCCATCTGGGCCTTATCGACTTGATGCTGGAACGCGACGCCGGCGGTTGGCGCATCGCCAGCCACAGCGCCGAGGCGCGGGCCATTTCGCAGCGCAACGAAGACCGCTCGGTCATGGCGCTGGTGGAAAGCGATGCAGAGGTTCTGGCCTCGGTTCAGCAAGACCATGACGAAACGCTCGCCTATGTCCGCCGCGCCGTGGGCAAGACCGACGCCAATCTACACAGCTATTTCGCGCTGGTGGCCGATGATCCGTCGGTGCAGGTCGTCTCGAACGCGCAGCGCTGGTACATCGCCCAGATGCTGAAAGGGACCGAGCATGAGGGGCTGCCGATCCTGTCTGCCGCCGCCCCCTTCAAGGCCGGTGGCCGGGGCGGGCCAGAGTATTACACCGATGTGCCCAAGGGTGATGTGGCGATCAAGAATGTCGCTGACCTCTACCTCTATCCCAACACTGCCCGCGCCGTGCGCGTCACCGGTGCTCAGGTGAAGGATTGGCTTGAGCGGTCCGCGGGCATGTTCAACCAGATCACCCCCGGCGAGGCCAACCAACCGCTGCTGAACCCAGAGTTCCCCAGCTACAACTTCGATGTGATCGACGGGGTAACCTATCAGATCGACCTCAGCCAGCCGTCCAAATTCGGCCCCAAGGGGACCGTGGCGAACCCTAAGGCGAACCGGATCGTGAACCTTGAGTTCGAAGGGCAACAACTTGATCCCAATGCCGAATTCATCATCGCCACCAACAACTACCGCGCCAGCGGTGGCGGCGCATTCCCCGGCGCGAAGGGCGATACCATCGTCTTTGAAGGGCCCGACACCAACCGCGACGTGATCGTGCGCTATATCGTCGAAAAAGGCACCATCAGCCCCCGCGCCGATGGCAACTGGCGCTTTGCCCCGATGGAGGGCACCAGCGTGATGTTCGAAACCGGACCGAAGGCCGCGGATTACATGGATGAGGTGACCGGCGTGGCGATGGAACAGGTCGGCGATACGGAAAACGGATTCGCCCAGTTCCGGATCACGTTGTAAGCTGTACGAGTTGGGGGCGGTCTTGAGCCGGCCGCCTCTCTCCCCCGCCACCCAAGTTTCGACGTTGCCACAGAGGCCATCGCCCTCCCCGGGGGGCGTTGCTACGCTTGGGCTGCCCGGTACCGCGCCGAAACCGCTAACGCCGCAACCATCTGACGTTGCAAGATCGCCCTCCGGGCAGAGGGAACGCGATGTCCGGTGTAGCACCGGGGCGGGACATCTGTGATCCGTGGCTGATGTTCCTGCCAAGGTTCGGTGAACCTTCTGGCTCAGTCATCGGAAGCGGCAAGAAGGCCAGCAAACCGACCTCTCACCAACGCCATACCTGAACACTGCCAAACCGCCCTCTGCAACTGAGGGTGATGCCCGCCATCCCGCCGGACGGCCCATTTCAACAACAACACCCCCCAAACGAAACAAAGGCGACGGTTGCCCGTCGCCCCTGCCCCGTAATCCGATCCGGTAAGACTTATTCGTCTTCCAGTTCCTCAACAGCCTTCTGCAGCTCTTCTTTCGAGATTTCTTTCTCGGTCACTTTGGCCTGTTCAACCACGTGATCGACAACCTTGTCTTCGAAGATCGGCGCGCGCATCTGCTGCTGCATCTGCTGGTTTTGCTGAACGAATTCAAAGAACTGGCGCTCTTGACCCGGGTACTGTCGTGCCTGGTTCATGATCGCTTGGGTCATCTCGGCGTCGGTCACCTGAACGTCGGCCTTCTGGCCCAGTTCGGCCAACAGCAGGCCAAGACGCACACGGCGCTCGGCCAGTGTCTTGTGCTCATCTGAGGGCTCGATCTCGGGGTGATCGTGGCCTTCTACGTCAGGGTTTTCCTCGTGCCACAGCTGATGTGCGATCTGCTTGGCTTCGGCGTCAACCAGCGAGGGCGGCAGGTCAAAGCTGACTTCTTTGTCCAGCGCGTCCAACAGGTTACGCTTCATCACGGCGCGCGAGGCACCGGCGTATTCCGCTTCCAGACGCTCGGCGATCTGACCTTTCAGCGCGTCGAGGTCCTCGGCACCGAATTTCTTGGCCATCTCGTCGTTCACTTCAGCGGCAACGGGCTCTTTCACTTCTTTGACGGTGCAAGCGAAGGTCGCTTCCTTACCGGCAAGATGCTCGGCCTGATACTCTTCGGGGAAGTTCACGACGACGGACTTTTCTTCGCCCGCCTTCACACCAACCAGCTGCTCTTCAAAGCCGGGGATGAAGGAGTTGGAACCCAGAACCAGCGGGTAATCTTCGGCAGCGCCACCTTCGAATTCTTCACCGTCGACGGAGCCTTTGAAGTCGATCACAACCTGATCGCCATCTTCCGCCTTGGCACCCTCTTCGCGGGCTTTGAAGTCTTGTGCGGTTTCGGCAAGGCTTGCCAGCGCTTCTTCGACGGCGGCGTCGTCGGCCTTGACCACCATCTTTTCCAGTTCGATCTTGCTCAGATCAACCTCGGGAATTTCGGGCAGCTTTTCGTAGGACATGGAGACTTCGACATCGTCGCCTTCTTTCCAGTCCTCATTGGTCATTTTGACCTCGGGCTGCATCGCGGGGCGGTCGCCGGATGTCTCAAAATGCTCTGCCATGGCGCCATCGATGCTTTCCTGCATCGCTTCGCCCATGATCCGCTGACCGAACTGCTTTTTCAACAGCGCCATGGGAACCTTGCCCTTGCGGAAGCCCTTCATCTCGACTTCGGGCTGCGCTTCGGCCAGCTTTTCGTTGACCTTGGCTTCGAGTTCGGCGGCGGTCACGGTGATGTTGTAACCGCGTTTCAGACCTTCGTTCAGCGTCTCGTTGACCTGCATGTGTGCTCCATAGGGTAAGGCCGCGCGGCGGGGGCGCGGGCGAAAATTTGTGCCCTTCTATGGGGGTTGAACCGCCTGCGCAAGGGGGTCCGCAGCCCATCGGACCACATCCGCAGAAAACGCCCCCGCCCCCACGGCGGAACCCGCCCAGACCTCAGACCAAGAGCACCGCAATATAGCCCGCATAGGCCAGCGCAAAGACCGCCCCCTGACCGCGCGTCACGCGCCCGCCAAAGGCTGCGCAGGCGATCAGCGCCACGCTGGCCCCTAGCATCACCCAGATGTCGAGCGTGGCGATCTGAGCGGCCACATTGACCGGCTGGATCACCGCCGTGACCCCCAGCACACCAAGGATGTTAAAGATATTGGAGCCGACCACGTTGCCCAAAGCCACATCGCTCTGCCCGCGCCGGGCGGCGATGACCGATGTGACCAATTCCGGCATCGAAGTCCCCACGGCCACGATGGTCAACCCGATCACCGCCTCAGAGAGACCCACGGCCTGCGCCAAGGCGACTGATCCCGTGACCAGAAACCGAGCCGAAACGATGGTCAGAACCAGCCCACCCAACAACCACATTAACGCCAGCCCGATCCGCGCCTGATCCGGCAAAGGCTCCGCCGCCTGCTGGCTGTTTCGATCACTGCGAAAGGTATAAATCAGATAGGTCGCCAACCCCACGAGGGCCAAAATCCCCGCCAGCCGGTCGATGCGGCCCAGCATCACGAGGCCCAGACAAAGCAAGCTTGCCGCCAGCATCACCGTCCCGTCGCGCGCAAAGCTGCGCCGCGCGATGGCAATCGGCGCGATCAGTGCGGCAAGGCCGAGAATCAGCAGAATATTCGCGATGTTCGACCCGACGACGTTGCCAAGCGCGATGTCCGGTGCCCCCAGCAAAGCCGCCTGAACCGAGGTCACCAATTCAGGCGCCGAGGTGCCAAACCCCACGACCGTCAGACCGATCACCAATGGCGATAGCCCAACCCGTTGCGCCAGCGCCACCGCACCGCGCACCAGATACTCTCCACCGAGCACGAGCCCCAGCAAACCGCCAAGGACAAACAGAATGTTCACGAGAAAAACTCACCGGTCTCAGACCATCGGGCGTCGCGGAGACCGCGCAGACGCCCGATGCAAATGGGCACAGGTGACAGGCATTCAAGGCCGCGCGGAAAATTCAGTTCCGCTGCGGCCGGGCGCTCACATGCCCAAGGCTTCTTTATACATCTCCATCACCGCTTCTTCTTCGGCGATGTCGTCCTTGTCACGCTTGCGCAGGGCGATCACCTTGCGCAGCACTTTGGTGTCGTAACCGCGCGATTTCGCTTCAGACATCACCTCTTTTTGCTGCTCGGCAAGGTCTTTCTTTTCGGCGTCCAAACGCTCGATCCGCTCGACGAACTGGCGCAGCTCATTGGCGGTGACCCGGTAGGTCGCATCGCCTTGGGATTCGACGACATCGGGGTTGGTGCTGGTATCGCTCATGAAAAGTCCTCACGGAATGGCTGGCTCTGGCGGGTGTGACTACAGGCTGGATGCCCAGCCCGCAAGCGGGACTTGCCCCCCTTGGCGGTTTGGCGTAGCTCTGCCGCCATGGAAAGCGCAAACACATCTATTTTCGATCTCATGGTCTGGGGCGGCGCGGGTCTGTCCCTTCTGGGATTGCTCGGTCTTGGCTGGTGCATCATCAAAGTCAGCCGTGCCAAACGCGCGCAGCTTGACGATGAGGCGATGCGCGTTGTGTTGCGCAAAGTGGTGCCGCTGAACATGGGCGCGCTGTTTCTATCCGTCATCGGCCTGATGATGGTGATTTTGGGCATCTCTCTGAGCTGATCGAGGGGGCTGATCGGCGGGCGGTCGCGGCGGGTCTTAGCCGTCTCTGGACAGGGCCGCTGCATCTGCTTAAATCGACGCATGGATATTCGCCAAATCACCCCCCGCTATTTCGTCGCCCCGCAGATCGAGCCCGGTGACATGGAAAGCCTGCGCGCCCAAGGCATCACCCGCATCCTGTGCAACCGCCCCGACGCGGAAGTGCCGCCCAGCCACCAAGCCGCCGCCATGCGCGACGCGGCCGAAGCGGCGGGCATCGCCTTTGCCGAGCAACCGCTGACCCATCAGACCATGACCCCCGATGTCATCGCCAACAACCGCGCCCTTGGGGTCGAGACAGATGACACCGTGCTGGCCTATTGCGCCTCTGGCACCCGTTCGACCATCGCTTGGGCCTTGGGTCAGGCCGGTGAGATGGACAGCGACGCGATCATCGAAGCGGCGCGTCAGGGGGGCTATGACCTTGAAAACATGCGCCCGATGCTGGGCCAGAGCTACAGCTAAGACCGCGTATCGGCCCCGACTACGGGGCCGACCGCTGGGCCGACCGTTGGGCCGGTGTCTTTTGCAGGTGGCGCCAGAACGCTCTGCGGCAATTGCACCCGGAAGGCCGTGCCGGGCACATTCCCCAAAAAGCTGATCTCGCCGCCCAAGCGGCACATGATCTCGCGACAGATGGCAAGGCCAAGCCCCGCGCCATCGCCCTCTCCGGTGATGCGCGAAAATTTCTCGAAAATCAGCGCTTCTGAGCCTGCGTCGATCCCGTGGCCGTTGTCGACGAAATCGATCATCAGCACCTGCGCCGTGACCTGTGCCGAGATCACCAGTTGCGGCTGATCGGCAGCGCAGTATTTGCGCGCATTTGTAACAAGGTTGATGAACACCTGCACCAGCCGGTCGAGGTCGCTGGTCAGGGTGATATCCTCAGCCTGCGGATCGCGCAGCACTTTAAGCGGTCGCGTGGCCCCGGCCTGCGCCGTGGTCACCGCCAGATCGAGCAGATCGCGCAGGTTGCCCTCCCGCTGGTTCAGCGTCACCTGCCCGTTCTCCAGCACAGACAGGTCCAGCAGATCATCCAAGAGCCGCGTCAGGCGTATCGTCTCGCTGTGGATGATCGTGGCATAGCGATTCTTATCCGCGTCCGTGAGGCCCGGCGCGTCGCGCAGAATCTCCGAAAACGACCGGATCGACGTCATCGGCGTGCGCAATTCATGGCTGATTTGGCTGAGAAAACTGTCCTTTTGCAGCGACAGTTGAGTCAGCTTCTCATTCGCCGCGCGCAGCTGCGCCGCCGTTTCGGTCAACTCGCGCGATTTGGTTTCAAGCTGGCTGGAATACTCCAACATCTGCGCGGATTCGTCGGCCACGGCGAGCAGGTCCTGCACCGAAACAGACGCCCCGCCGACGATCTGCGCCACCATCGCATGGGCCGTCGCCGCGCCGACCGAGGCCGCCAATTCCCGCTCCAACGCCTGCACGAATCGCGGCGTGGGTTCCGGCAGGCGTTGGCCCTGCCCTTGCCGCTCGGCCTCGCGCGCAAAGAACGCCTGCGCCTCCCGCGCGCCCAAGATCCGCTGCGCCATGATCATCAGGTCTTCGCTGCCCGCAACCGATGCCGTCCACCCCCGCGCCGGGCCGGAATGGTCAAAGACATTTACAAATTGCGCACCCTGAAGCCGCTCCAACGGCGCGGGGAAACTGAACAGTGAGACGACCACAAAAACCAGCGTGTTAAGCGCAAGGCTCCAGACCACCGCATGCACGGTCGGGTCAATCCCGGCGATGCCAAAGAGCGCCTCGGGGCGCAGCCATGCCAGCCCCCAAAGCCCCCGCTCCAACGTCGCGCTCGACAGTGCCACATCCGCGCCGAAACTGGGCAGCAGCATGGTGAAAACCCAGAGCACAAAACCCGTGCCCAGCCCACAAAGCGCCCCGGCCCGCGTGGCCCCACGCCAGAGCACGCCGCCCAGCATCGCTGGCAAAAACTGCGCCACCCCGCCGAAAGAGATCGTGCCAATCGCCGCCAGCGCCCCGCTGCCGCCCGAGGCGCGGTAGTAAAGATAGCCCAAGCCCACCACGCAAAAGATCGACAGCCGCCGCGCGAGGATCACGATATTGCGTACATCTCCCGACTGCGTGGCCCCATCGCGCCGCAGCGCCAGCCAGATCGGCATGACGATATGGTTGCTGACCATCGTTGATAGCGCCAGCGTGGCGACGATCACCATCGACGTGGCCGAGGAAAAACCGCCCAAGAAAGACAGCATCGCCAGCCCGTTCTGCCCTTGGCTAAGCGGCAGGCTGAGCACGAAAAGATCGGGGTTCGCGCCTTCAGGCATCAAGTCCAGCCCCACGACCGCGATTGGTACGACGAAAAGGCTCATCAGCATCAGATAAAGCGGGAAGGCCCAACTGGCGATCTGCAACTGGCGCTCGTCGTCATTCTCGACAACCATCACCTGAAACATGCGCGGCAGGCACAAAAGCGCGGCCCCCGAAAGGACCGTCAGCGCGGCCCAACGGCTGCCCTGCACCTCCCACTGGCCAATGTCCGAGGCATCGATCCGCGCCAAAGTCTCACCCAATCCCCCGGCAAGACCCCAGATCACGTAGATACCGACCGCAACCAGTGCCAGCAGCTTCACCACCGCCTCAACCGCGATGGCGATGACAACGCCGTGGTGCCGCTCATTCACGTTCAGGTTCCGCGTGCCGAAAAGCACCGTAAACAGCGTCAGCCCCGCCGCCACCCACAGGGCGGCCTGCCCGCGGTTAATGACATCGCCCCCCGCCTCGGCCAGCGGCACATCGGGGGCGGCGAAAATCGACAGAGACAAGATAACCGATTGCAATTGCAGCGCAATATAGGGCGTCACGCCGATCACGGCCATGACCGTCACCACGATCGCCAGCGTGTTGGATTTGCCGTAGCGCGAAGAAATCAAGTCCGCGATTGAGGTCACACGATGGCTTCGTCCGATGCGCACCAGCCGTCGCAAGCCCCACCACCAGCCGATCATCACCAGCGACGGGCCAAGGTAGATCGTCACATATTCCAACCCCGACCGCGCGGCATAGCCGACCGCGCCGTAGAATGTCCAAGCGGTGCAATAGATCGACAGCGACAGCGTATAGACCAACGGTGAGCGCAGCAGCCAGCCGCCCTGCCCGCGCAGGGCCGCGCGTTCGGCGGCAAAGGCCACGATGAACAGCCCCGCGACATACATCAGACAGACCGCGACCAACTGGTTGAGCGACACCATCAGCGCGGCCCGTCTTTGGTATCGGAACCCCCGTCCGACGCCACATCGCGGGTGCGCCGCCAGAGTGCCCATGTCGCCAAAATCAGCAACGCCCAAACCCCGAAGAGATAGCGCAGTGCCACGCTCATCGCGATTGTCGGCCCACTGGGTTCGGGGCTGGCGTCAGGCAGGATCTCTGGCACGGGCCACAGCAACGGCACCATCCACAGCATCAACCCCAGAAACGGCAGCAACCGCACCGCATCCATCATGCGCCGCTGGCGGTAGCCGCGTTTTTCCAAAAAGATCGGAGGGCGTGGCATGGCGGGTTAACTGGCGATCAGGTCGCGCACCGCGTCCAGCATCTCTGAGTTCGAAAACGGCTTGGTCATAAAGCGGCTGACCCCGGCCTTCTCGGCCATGGCGCGGTCCCGGCTTTGGCCGCGCGCGGTCAGCATCAGCACGGGCAATTCCCCCATCGCCGGGTCGCCGCGCAGCTCATCGAGTATTTCAAACCCGCTTTTGCCCGGCAGCATGACATCCAGCATCACCAAATCGGGCGATGCCTTGCGGATCACCTCTACCGCACCCGATCCATTGGCCAGCGTCTCCACCCGCCAGCCCTCTTGGCCTAACAAAAAGCGGATGGCCTCGGCGATATTCACCTCGTCCTCCACCAGAACTACGAGTTTGCTCATCGGCAAAAAGTCTCCCCCCTCGGTGTGCGACCGCCCCGTCTTGTTGCGGGGTCTCGCGCACCGGGGCGAGCATGCATCGGTTTGGCAGCCCTGTCAAAAACTGCCTGAGCGTCTGTTAGATTCCGTCGCGCAGGATCGACGGCTCACGCCGCGCGCGGCATCCCTCCACCGGACAAATGCGGCAGGTTGCGCCCACGGGCTGCGCGGGGGCCGCCCCTGATGGCACCGGCAAAAGCAACATGACCGATTGGCTCAAGGGCGGCGTGTTATAGGAGGCGGCGGCTTGAACCTCGCAGGTCGCAATCGCTTCGAATTGCGCCTGCCCCCGGCCCATCTGCATAACGCGGGATTTCACCACCAGCCCCGGCTGGCCTTGCACCGCAAAAAGCGGCCAAAGCGGGCAACAGGCCCCAAAGCGCGGCACGGTGAACCCTTCGATCGACTTGGCAAAGGTCACGCTGCCCGAGCGGTCACAGACCACCAGCCCCGCGCCCAGATCGGGCAAAGACGCCAAGCGCCGCAGCACCCGGCCCATCGGCTGGTCCAATCTGCGCGCCAATTCGGCTGGGTCATGGCCCGTCTCCTCGACGGTCCGCTCCAGACGCGCCAAGGGCAACGCCGCCGCGTCCCGGGCGATCTGTTGCAACACCCCCGTCGCGATATGCTGCGCGGCCTTGGTCTTGAGCGCATCGGCCCGCTCCACAAGCGCCTCGATTGCCTCTTGCGGGGCGCGGGCCTGCTCCAACGGGTCAAAACGGTAGTCATGCGCGGCGAGGAAGGTTTCCACCTCCGCCTGCGGGGAATGGGCCACCTCTCGGGTCTCGGCGGCATTGTCGAAATAGGTGACCAGCGCCTGCGCGCTGTCGGACAGGCGGCGGCTGTCTTGGTGGATATTCGTGTGAAACCTGTCGCGCCATTCGGGTTGCAGACTGTCCGTCTCTGCCAAAATAGAGGCGGTCGAGCGGATGGCGGCGGCGGTACTCAGCAATTCATGCATCGACGTGGCAAGCTGCGGGTCATGGGCCAAACGGTCCGACAGCGCCTCAACCGTCTGCTCTAGGGCCGCGATGCGACGCTGGCTGCTGGCAAGCACCTTGGCCCAGCCCGGAAACCGCCCGGCAAATTCATCCGCCCGGTCACCCTCTGGCCCGGTCAGCGCTGCATCCTCTGCCGCTTCGCGCAGGGTGGCGATCAGCGCGGCTTCGGCCCCTTCGGTCAACGCCTGCGGCTCTACACCAAGCGCATGGGCGATATTGAGCAACAGTTTCCCGCCGATTCTGCGCCGGTTGTGTTCAATGAGGTTCAGATAGCTGGCCGAGATCCCGCTTTGTTGTGCCAGTTCGGCCTGCTTCAGCCCCGCCATCACGCGCCGCTCACGGATGCGGCTGCCGGTCAGCCCCTCACGCATGGGACCGCGCCGCGCGATAATTCCTGCGTTGTTTCAAGGTCTTTCTGCGGCGCAACATCATGTTCTTTACAAACCTCCCTGGGCGGTTGCGAATATATTTACAAAAAAATCGTTTCGATCAAGCGCCTTATTGATCGGTTTTCAGTTTCCGCGCCATAGTTTCTTTGCACTATTGCGTGTTGTGGCATCGGGGGGAGGTTCCGCTGCCGCGACTTACAAAAATGGGAGGACTTCATGTCGTTTACGAAACTGACACGCCGCGGGCTGATCCAGACCGGCGCTGTTGCCGGTGCAGGGTTGGCGCTGCCGACCTATCTGCGCGCCGAGGCGCACGCGGGCTTTACCAATGCCCCCACGGGCAGCACGGTCACGCTGGGCTTTAACGTGCCCCAGACCGGCCCCTATGCCGAAGAAGGGCTGGACGAGTTGCGCGCCCAAGAGCTTGCGGTCGAGCACCTTAATGGCGGGGGCGACGGCGGCATGATGAACACCTTCAGCTCCAAGGCGCTGAAAGGGAACGGCATTCTGGGCAAGAAGGTCGAATATGTCACCGGCGACACCCAGACCAAATCCGACGCCGCCCGCGCATCCGCCAAGGCGATGATCGAAAAAGACGGCGCTGTGATGATCAACGGCGGCTCGTCCTCGGGCGTAGCCGTGGCGGTTCAGGGCCTGTGTCAGGAAGCGGGCGTGATCTTCATGGCCGGTTTGACACACTCCAACGACACCACGGGCAAAGACAAAAAGGCCAATGGTTTCCGCCACTTCTTTAACGGATACATGTCCGCCGCCGCCCTCGCGCCGGTGCTGAAAAACGCTTACGGCGAAGACCGCCGCGCGTACCATCTGACAGCCGACTACACATGGGGTTGGACCCAGCAGGAATCCATCGCCGCCGCGACCGAAGCGATGGGCTGGGAGACCGTGAACAACGTGCTGACGCCGCTGGCGAGCACGGATTTCAGCTCCTACATTGCGCCGGTTCTGAACTCCGGTGCCGATGTGCTGGTGCTGAACCACTACGGCGGAAACATGGTGAACTCGCTCACCAACGCGGTGCAGTTCGGCCTGCTGGACAAAGAAGTGAACGGCAAGAAATTCGAGATCGTTGTGCCGCTTTATTCCGAGCTTATGGCCGCAGGTGCCGGGGCCAACGTTCAAGGCGTTATCGGCTCGATGAACTGGAACTGGCAGCTGCAGGATGAAGGCTCCAAAGCCTTTGTGAAATCCTTTGGCGAGAAATATGGCCGTCCGCCCTCCAACTCCGCGCACACCTGCTACGTGCAGACGCTGCTCTATGCGGATGCGGTGGAGCGCGCGGGCACCTTCAACCCCTGCGGTGTCGTGGAAGCGCTCGAAGATTTCGAGTTCGACGGTCTGGGCAACGGTCCGGTGCTGTACCGTGGCGATGACCACCAGTGTTTCAAAGACGTGCTGGTCATGAAGGGCAAAGAAAACCCGACCAACGAATATGACACGCTGGAGATCGTCGAGGTCACCCCGCGTGCACAGGTCGAATACGCCCCGGATCACCCCATGTTCGCCGGCGGCGAATTGGGCAAGTGCAACCCGGGCGCCTGATCCACTGAACCTTTGGGGGCGCATCGGCCTTGCGCCGCGCGCCCCCTTTTCTCACCACATGGGGCCCGCCCTCATGTGAACGCATCCCTAACAGGTGGGGTCCATGGACGCTGTTCTTCTGCAAATACTTAACGGGCTCGACAAGGGCTCGGCCTATGCGCTGATTGCGCTTGGGCTCACATTGATCTTTGGCACGCTTGGCGTAGTTAACTTCGCTCATGGGGCGCTGTTCATGATCGGGGCCTTCTGCTCGGTCACGCTGCAACGGCTACTGACGCTGAGTTTTGAGACCATCGACGAGACCCAGAAAGATTTTCTGGGCAACCCGCTCAAGGTCAAAACCCCCTATGTCGAGAATTGGTTTGGTACGGAGACGGGACAGGCCATAATCGATTGGTCGGTGCCGCTGGCGATCCTCTTTGCGATCCCGGTGATGCTGCTGATCGGCTTCATCATGGAACGCGGGCTGATTAAGCATTTCTACAAACGCCCCCATGCAGATCAGATCCTTGTGACCTTCGGCCTCGCCATCGTGCTGCAGGAAGTGGTCAAGTATTTCTACGGTGCCAACCCGATCCCCACGCCTGCGCCGGAAGTATTCAAAGGCAGCTTTGACTTTGCGCCGCTCTTGGGCTTGGACACGTCGCTGGCCTACCCCTACTGGCGTCTGGTCTATTTCGGTTTTTCCACGGTCATCATCGCCGCCGTCTTTGCTTTCTTGCAATTCACCACCTTCGGCATGGTTGTCCGCGCCGGCATGGCAGACCGCGAAACCGTTGGGCTTTTGGGCATCGACATCGACCGCCGCTTTACCATCATGTTCGGCATCGCCGCAGCCGTGGCGGGGCTTGCGGGCGTCATGTATGCGCCGATCAACTCACCCAATTATCACATGGGCATGGACTTTCTGGTGCTGAGCTTTGTCGTCGTCGTGGTCGGCGGCATGGGTTCCCTGCCCGGCGCGGTGCTGGCGGGGTTCCTGCTGGGAATCCTCGAAAGTCTCGCCTCCATGAATGAAATCAAAAGCATCATCTACGGTATCGACCAGATCATCATCTACGTCGTTGCCATCGTGATCCTGCTGGTCCGCCCGCGCGGTCTGATGGGTCGCCGCGGCGTGATGGAGGAATAGGACATGTTCGGACTGGAAAAACGCGATACGCTTCTCCTGGGGGTCGTGGTCGTTCTCACGCTCTTTGCCCCCTTCATCCTCAACCCATTCCCGGCGGATTCGGGCCTTGCGCAGTTCAACGCGGGCTACCCCGATCTGATGCAACGCTTTGTGATCTTTGGCATCTTTGCCATCGGGTTTAACATCCTCTTTGGGCTGACCGGCTACCTCTCCTTTGGCCATGCGGCCTTTCTAGGGGTCGGTTCTTACTCCGCCGTCTGGATGTTCAAACTGCTCAGCTACAACGTCGTGCCCGCGCTGGTGCTGGCCGTGATCATGGCAGGGCTGTTCTCGGCGCTCATCGGCTTTATCAGCCTGCGACGCTCGGGCATCTACTTCTCGATCCTGACGCTGGCCTTTGCGCAGATGTCGTTCAACCTCGCCTATTCGGTGCTGACACCGATCACCAATGGCGAGACGGGATTGCAAATCTACAACTCCGATCCGCAGTATCTTCAGTCTGTCGATGCACCGTCATTCCCCAACCTCTTTGGCGCGGCGATGAACTCTTCGACGACGCTGTTCTTCGGCGGTTGGACCTTTACCTTTTCTGTTGGCTACTACTTCTGCGCAATCTTCCTGATCCTCGCCTTCTATCTGGCGATCCGCATCTTCCGTTCGCCCTTTGGCATGATGCTGCGGGCGGTGAAGTCGAACCAGCAGCGGATGAACTACACGGGCCTGAACACCCGGCCCTACACGCTGGCGGCATTTGTGATCTCTGGCATGTATGCCGGGCTGGCCGGTGGTCTGCTGGCGGCGATGGACCCGCTTGCCGGGGCTGAGCGGATGCAGTGGACGGCCTCGGGTGAAGTGGTGCTGATGACCATCCTCGGCGGCGCGGGCACCTTGATCGGGCCGGTGCTGGGCGCAGGGTTCATCAAGTACTTTGAGAACATCTTTGCCAAGATCAACGACAACGTGCTGCACGGCTGGTTTGCCTTCATGCCCGACGGGTTGGAGGACGCGATGGTTGCGATCATCCACCCCTTCGTCGGCAAGGGCTGGCACCTCACGCTGGGCTTGCTGTTCATGCTGGTCGTGATCTTCCTGCCAGGTGGGCTGGTCGAAGGTGGCCAACGTCTGGGCCGTGTCTTCCGCCGCCGGGACAAGAATGCAGGCTCGGTCGAGGCCGACGCCGCCCAACGCCGCAGCGAAGCCGCAGAATAGGAGAGACATCATGTCCATTCTCGAAGTCAAAAATGTCGGCAAACGCTTTGGCGGTCTGCAGGCGCTGAGCGATGTGAACCTGAGCGTGGCAGAGAACTCTGTCCATGCGATCATCGGCCCCAACGGGGCGGGCAAATCCACCTTGCTGAACTGTCTGGTGGGCAAGCTTATCCCCGATACCGGCTCGGTCATGTTCGACGGGCAATCGGTCCTGGGGCGCAAACCCTATGAGATCAATCAGATGGGCATCTCCCGGGTCTTCCAAACGCCTGAAATCTTTGGCGATCTCACAGTGATGGAGAACATGCTGATCCCCTGCCTTGCCAAACGCGACGGGGCATTCCAACTCAACGGTTGGTCGCGCGTCGTGGGCCAGCAAGATGTAATCGACAAGGCCGAGGAAATGCTGCGCGACATGAACATGATCGACAAGCGGCACATGCATGCGGCGTCGCTCTCGCGGGGGGACAAGCGGCGGCTGGAGATCGCCATGTGCCTTGCCCAAGATCCGCGCCTGCTGCTGCTTGACGAACCTACCGCGGGGATGGCGCGGGCCGATACCAACAATACGATCGACCTGCTGAAACAGATCAAGGACGAGCGCGACATCACCATCGCCATCATCGAACACGACATGCATGTGGTCTTTTCGCTGGCCGAGCGGATCACCGTGCTGGCCCAAGGCACGCCCCTGGTCGAAGACACGCCAGACCGGATCAAAGGCCACCCCAAGGTGCGCGAAGCCTATCTGGGCGAGAGCCAAGACGCTGCCTGATCTATCCTGTTGCCGAACCCCAAGGACACCCCGATGAGCACCGACACGCTAGACAAAAACGCCAACCACGCCCAAACCGCCCCGGCCTTCCTCTCGGTCTGGGACATTCACGCCTATTACGGCGAGAGCTATATCGTGCAGGGGGTGAGCTTTAACGTCCACGAAGGCGAAATCCTCGCGCTGCTGGGCCGCAACGGCGCGGGCAAGACCTCGACCCTGCGCGCCATTGCGCGGGTCAGTGACCCAGAGCTGAAACGCGGCGAGATTTGGCTCGACCATCAGCCGCTGCACAATATGGCCAGCCACCAAGCCTCGGCTGCGGGGCTGGCGCTGGTGCCCGAAGATCGGCGCATCATTTCTGGCCTCACGGTCGAAGAGAACCTCAAGCTGGCCCAGATCGCCCCGCCCATCGGCTGGTCACTCGACCGGCTCTATGATCTCTTCCCGCGCCTGCGCGAACGGCGGAACCAAGAGGGGGTGACCCTTTCGGGCGGGGAGCAACAGATGCTCGCCATCGCCCGCGCCTTGGCCCGCGACATTAAGGTGCTGCTGCTGGATGAACCCTACGAAGGTCTTGCCCCGGTGATCGTAGATGAGATCGAAAAGACGCTGGGGCTGATCAAGGCGCAGGGCATCACCACCATTCTGGTTGAGCAGAACGCCGTGCGCGCCCTGAAACTGGCCGACCGTGCGGTGATCCTTGATACCGGCGGCGTGGTCTTTGACGGCACCGCGGCAGAGGTGTTGGACAACGCGGAACTGCGGGCGGAATACCTCGCGATCTGACCCTAGGTGACCTTGACCCGGTGCGCGAAGATGTGGCGCGGCTTCATTCTTGCGCCCCGGGGCCATTGCGCGGCAAAAAACCGATCCAACCCCCTAGACAACAGTTGGCTTTTCATGGCTTTGCCCATGCCCTATAAGCGAGCCAATCAATCGCGCAGCGACGGGCTGTTGGCCTGTCGAAATCTTCGAGGATCCAATGACAAAAAACACCCATGACAGTGACGTGGCCTTCATCAAGGCCCTCGCCGAGCTGCTGAACGAAAACGACCTGACAGAGCTTCAGGTGAAACGCGACTATGCCGAGGATGACAGCCTGAACGTGCGCGTCAGCCGCAAGCCGCCGCAGCAGGTCATGGCCGCCCCCCAGCAGCAATACCAAGCCGCCGCCGCACCGGCCCCCGCTGCTGCCGCGCCCGCCGCTTCGGCGCCTGCTGCCGACGCCGATCCGGCTGATCACCCGGGTGCTGTGACATCGCCCATGGTCGGCACCGTTTACCTGCAAGGTGAGCCGGGTGCGCCTGCGTTCATCTCCGTAGGCGCTTCGGTTTCCGAAGGTGACACGCTGCTCATCGTCGAGGCGATGAAAACCATGAACCACATCCCCGCGCCCCGCGCCGGCACCGTCAAGCGCATCCTCGTCGGCGACGGCGATGCCGTTGAATTCGGCGCCCCGCTGGTGATCCTGGAATAAGGGCCGGACATGTTCAGCAAAATCCTAGTCGCCAACCGGGGAGAGATCGCGCTGCGCGTCATCCGCGCGGCCCGCGAGATGGGCATCCAGACCGTCGCGGTGCATTCCACCGCCGACAGCGACGCGATGCATGTGCGCATGGCCGACGAATCCGTCTGTATCGGCCCGCCCTCCTCTACCCAATCCTACCTCTCGATCCCCGCGATCATCGCAGCCTGTGAGATCACCGGGGCCGAAGCGATTCACCCCGGCTACGGTTTCCTGTCGGAAAACGCAGGCTTTGTGCAGGTGATTGAAGACCACGGTCTGACCTTCATCGGCCCCACCGCCGAACACATCCGCGTCATGGGTGACAAGATCACCGCCAAGGACACGATGAAAAAGCTCGGCGTGCCTTGCGTGCCCGGCTCGGATGGTGGCGTCGCATCGCTCGAAGACGCCAAGCGCTTGGGCGAAGAGATCGGCTATCCGGTCATCATCAAGGCCACGGCAGGCGGCGGCGGCAAGGGCATGAAAGTCGCCCAGACCGCCAAAGACATGGAAAAAGCCTTCCAGACCGCGCGGGCCGAGGGGAAGTCGAACTTCGGCAATGACGAAGTCTATATCGAGAAATACCTCACCACCCCGCGCCACATTGAGATTCAGGTCTTTGGGGATGGTAAGGGCAACGCGGTCCATCTGGGCGAGCGCGACTGCTCGCTGCAACGCCGCCACCAGAAGGTTTTCGAAGAGGCCCCCGGCCCCTCGATCACCGAAGAGGAACGCGCGCGGATCGGTAAGGTCTGTGCCGACGCGGTGGCCAATATCAACTACATCGGCGCGGGCACGATCGAATTCCTCTATGAGAATGGCGAGTTCTATTTCATCGAAATGAACACCCGCCTTCAGGTGGAACATCCGGTGACCGAGGCGATCTTTGGCGTCGATCTGGTGCGCGAACAGATTCGCGTGGCCGAAGGGCTGCCGATGTCCTTTACCCAAGACGATCTGACCATCAATGGCCATGCCATTGAGGTCCGCATCAACGCCGAGAAACTGCCGAACTTCGCGCCCTGCCCGGGCAAGATCACGCAGTATCACGCCCCCGGCGGGCTTGGCGTGCGGATGGACTCGGCGCTTTATGACGGCTATTCGATCCCGCCCTATTACGACAGCCTCATCGGTAAGCTGATTGTGCATGGCCGCGACCGCCCCGAAGCGCTGGCGCGTCTCGGGCGGGCCTTGGGCGAGCTGATCGTGGATGGTGTCGATACCACCGTGCCGCTGTTCCACGCGCTGCTGGCCGAAGAAGACGTGCAGTCGGGTGGCTACAACATCCACTGGCTTGAGCATTGGCTGGAAACCAACCTCGGCAACGCCTGACGACTGATGTCGGAGCTTACGCCCGAGATACTGCTCCACGGCTATTCCATCGGGATATTCCCTATGGCCGAACACCGCGACGACCCAGAAATTTTCTGGGTCGATCCGCGGCGTCGGGGGGTCATGCCGCTCAATGGCTTCCACATCTCGCGCTCGCTCGCCCGCGCGATGCGGCGCAGCAGTTTTCACCACACGATCAACCGTGATTTCAATGGTGTCGTCGCCGGTTGCGCTGACCGCAAAGACACATGGATCAACGCCGAGATCACCGCCCTCTACACCGCGCTGCACCACGCAGGCCACGCCCATTCGCTTGAGGTTTGGGATGGCACAGCACTGGTGGGCGGGGTCTATGGCGTAACGCTGGGCCGCGCGTTTTTCGGCGAAAGCATGTTCTCCCGCCGGACCAACGCCTCAAAAATGGCGCTGGCGGCGCTGGTGGATCGGCTGCGCCATGCTGGTTTTACCCTCTTTGACACGCAGTTTCTGACCGATCACCTCGCCTCTCTCGGGGCGCGAGAGATCAGCCGCGCGGAATATCACGCGCAGCTTGACGTGGCCAAACGCGGCACTGCACAGTTTGACGCAGGGGGGCTAATCAGTTTTCAGGACGTGCTGCAGCGCATGACCCAGATGTCATAGCGAAAATGCTCCAGCGCGTGCAGCGCCGGGGCCGAGGCGATCATCCAGCCAGAAAAAAGCGCGCCATCGCTGCCCTCTTCGGTAATCTCAAGCGCGGCATAGGCATTGGCCGCCGGATCGCCCGCCGGATAGCGGCAATCGACCATGGAGATCTGCAAATTGCCCAAGGAGAGGCTGTCGCCCTTGGCAATCTCCAGATCGATCGTATCGCCGGAAATCTTGTCCAAAGCGCGCAAAACGCCACCCGTGGCACTGGCGACCTCTGCGCCCTCTTGTGCATGCAGCGGCGCGGCCAGCAAAAGCGCGGCCAAGAGAAGCTTTTTCATTCATCCACCCGGATTGCGTGAAACTTGGGGCCGCACCTCAGGCGCGACCAACCGATCATTCAGGCTGCCAGGCCTCATAGTCCTTACGCTCGACAGGTTCGGCGCGGCGCAGCGACCCGGCGGGCGCATAGGCCATGGCGGTGCCGGTGCGATTCTCGACATGCGCCTTTTCCCACGGCTTGTGGATCAGCGGCTTGTCGGTTGGCGGCTCGTCCCATGTGCGGTGCAGCCAGCCATGCCAATCGGGGCTCACGCGGCTGGCCTCGGCCTCACCGTTGAAGATGACCCAGCGTTTGCTGTCATCGGCGTTGCGGTAATAGATATTGCCCTGCGCGTCTTCGCCCACCTTGCTGCCCTTGCGCCAAGTGAAAAGCTGGGTGTTCAGCGTCTGGCCGTTCCACCAAGTGACGCCGCGCAGAAGTGAATTGAGAATGCCCATCGAGGTCTCCGTTCCTGTTGTCCGTTATATGCACCATGGAGGCTTTGGCGTCCAGCCTCGCCGCAAAGGAGCTTGGCGCGCGGGCGACCTCTGGCTAGGGTTGGGAAAACGAAAGAGGGCAGCGATGACTGAGGCAAGAGGGGCCGCACCGACAGCGGCAGCGGCAGAATGTCATGGCATCAAGGTGCCCCAGTCCCCCTTTTTGAACGAGACGCGCATCCAGCGGATCAATGCAGGCCGCTACGAGCGCCAAGAGATCGATGGCGCGCTGGCGGTCGTCCGCCCCGGTGACCGGGTGCTTGAGATGGGCGCGGGTCTGGGGCTGGTGGGTGCAATCGTCGCCAAAAAGGCCGCGCCCGAAGCGGTGCTGTCGTTCGAAGCAAACCCAAACCTGATCCCCCCCATTCGCGCGCTCTATGCGCTCAACGGACTTCAAGAAAAAATCACTCTTCGCAATCAGGTGGTGATCTCTGCCCCCGACCGGCCAGAAACCCTGCCGTTTCACCTGCGCAACTCTTTCCTCGGCTCCTCTCTCATCGATAGCGAAATGCGTGAGACGACGCAGGTTCAGGTGCCCACCGCAAGCTTTGATGACATCCGCCGCAGCTTTAAACCCGACGTGCTGTTGATGGATATCGAAGGCGGTGAGTTGGAGTTTCTGCGCCATGCCGCGCTCGACGGGCTGCGCGCCGTGGTGATGGAATTCCACCCCGAGGCCTATGGCCGCGAGGGGATGCGCGAGTGCAAACGCATCCTTGAGCGCGCCGGATTTCGCAAATCACCCGGGCATTGCACCCGGCAGGTCTGGGCCTGTACCTTTGATCCCGCCGAGCGCCCGCCGATCCCAGAGGGGGGCTGGTCGACCGAGATCACGGCCTTGGATAATGCGCTGGTCATCCTGCCCGAGGATAACGGCTTGGTGCAGCCCGCCGGGGTGGTGCACAGCGATGGCCGCCCCTGTCCTCAAGCCGCACTCTGGCGCAACGGTCGCGCGCTGACCACACCGCCGGAAGCACCGCAGGGCAAGGTGGCGGAGCGCAGGGGCACATGGCTTTGGGGCGGTGTCCTCTGGCTGCATTTCGGGCATTTCTTGGTTGAAAGCACCGCGCGTCTCTGGGCGCTGGATCACCTTGAAGAAGAGATCGACGGCATTCTTTTCATCCCCAAACGCCCCCGCAACGGCGGAGAGGTTGCAGGGTATCAGCGTGATTTCCTTGCCCTTCTGGCCTGCGATAAGCCGCTGGTGAGTTTAGACGCACCGACACGGGTCGAGCGGTTGATCGTACCGGGGCAAGGCTTTGGTCTGGGAAGTTTGATCACCGGCACAGCGCCTTACCGCAGCACCATTGCCAATCGGTTCGCGCGTGAGATCGCGCCTGAAGGGCCGGAAAAGCTCTATATCAGCCGCAGCCAATTGCCCGCCGGGCGCGGCAATCTGATTGGCGAGGAGGCGTTGGAAACCTATCTCGCGGCACAGGGCTACACGGTCTTTCACCCCGAAAAACACGGGCTGCGCGAACAGATCGCGGTCTATAAGGGGGCCAAGCAGATCATCGCCGCCGAAGGGTCGGCCTTGCACCTTTTGGGAATGGTCGCCCGGCCCGCGCAGCAAGTGGCCATCGTTGTGCGCCGCCCGTCCTCTGCCACGCGCGGGTTGGAACAGCACCTGCAGAGTTTTGCGGGGATCACCACCGCCACGCTCTGCCATCTTACCCGCTCGTGGAAACCGCTCGGAAAAGCCAAGGCGCGGCTTTGGATGGGGGAGCTTGATATGCCCGCGCTGCAAGACAGCCTGCGTGAGACGGGTTTTATCGACGACAGCGGACCGCGTTGGGCAAACCTTGCCCCCGCAGAGGTGCGCGCCCAGCTGGGGGATGACTTTGAACTGGTGCCCGAGAAAGACTAGCCTTCTACCCCCGTGCGCAGCATCGCGGTGACTTCGATCTCAATGCGGTATTTGGGGTCAATCAGCCCGCATTCGATCATCGTCGCCGCAGGTGGGTTCGCGCCGAATGCCGCGCGCAGAAGCGGCCAGCAACGTTCAAACTCTGCAGCGTCGGGCAGCATGTAGGTGACGCGGACCACATGGGCGAAATCACTGCCCGCCTCTGCCAGTGCCCGCTCAATCGTCGCCAATGCGGCTGCGCATTTCGCTTTGACATCAGCCCCTTCACCGACGCAGCCCGAAACATAGACCATGCCGCCCGACATCACGGCGCGGCTGTAGCCGATCTTTTCCTCATAGGCGCCGCCCGATGAAATCCGCTTCATTATCATCCCTTTCATGCAAAAGGGCGGACCCTTTGGCCCGCCCTCTATCTTTCTGCCTAGCGTCGCGTCTTAGCCCGCGCTGGCTGGCTCTTTGCTTTCGCTGTCGGCGTGGATCATCAGCGGCTTGGCCTCGGATGTGACGGCCTCTTCGTTGACGACCACCTCGGTCACCGTCTCCAACCCCGGCAGTTCGAACATCGTGTCGAGCAGGATGTCTTCGAGGATGGAGCGCAGGCCCCGCGCGCCAGTTTTCCGTTCAATCGCGCGTTTGGCAATCGCCTGCAGCGCGTCATCGGTGAAGGTCAGCTGCGTGTCTTCCAGTTCGAACAGACGCTGGTATTGCTTGACCAAAGCGTTCTTCGGCTCGGTCAGAATGGTGACCAGCGCGTCTTCGTCCAGATCTTCGAGCGTTGCCAGAACCGGCAGACGACCGACGAATTCCGGGATCAGACCGAACTTCAACAGGTCTTCCGGCTCAAGATCAGTGAAAATCTCACCGATGCCGCGCGCGTCATTATCACGCACGTCAGCGCCAAAGCCCATGGCCGAGCCCTTGCCCCGCGCCGCGATAATCTTGTCGAGGCCCGCAAAGGCACCGCCGCAGATGAAGAGGATGTTGGTCGTGTCCACCTGCAGGAATTCCTGCTGTGGATGCTTGCGCCCGCCTTGCGGGGGCACAGAGGCCACGGTGCCTTCCATCAGTTTCAGCAGCGCCTGCTGCACGCCCTCGCCCGAGACATCACGGGTGATGCTGGGGTTTTCGGACTTCCGCGTGATCTTGTCGACCTCGTCGATATAGACGATGCCGCGCTGCGCACGTTCCACGTTGTATTCAGACGATTGCAGCAGCTTGAGGATGATGTTCTCCACATCCTCGCCCACATAACCGGCTTCGGTCAGCGTGGTCGCATCGGCCATGGTGAAAGGCACGTCCAAAATGCGCGCCAGCGTTTGCGCCAGCAACGTCTTGCCGCAGCCAGTGGGGCCGATCAGCAGGATGTTGGATTTCGCCAATTCGATATCGCCGCCCTTCTGGGCGTGGTTCAACCGTTTGTAGTGGTTGTGGACCGCCACCGAGAGCACGCGCTTGGCCATCGCCTGACCGATCACGTAATCGTCCAGCACGCCGCAGATGTCGCGGGGTGTCGGTACGCCGTCGGTCGCTTTGAGCCCCGAGGCTTTGGTCTCTTCTCGGATGATATCCATGCACAGCTCGACGCATTCGTCACAGATGAACACGGTCGGCCCCGCAATCAGCTTGCGCACCTCGTGCTGGCTCTTGCCGCAGAAGCTACAGTAGAGCGTATTTTTGCTGTCGTTGCCGGAATTATTCGCCATCTCAAACCTTTCAGGTCTGTCGTGTATGTTCGCCCCGATCTTGGGGCTGCGAGATTTGGCCTCAAGCTTAGGCCAGTGACCCCGGCGCTACAATCGCAAAATATGCAGCGCCGGGCCCCTCTATTACTTGTCTTTCTTGTCTTTGCCGCTGGCGGCGGCATCATCGGCCTTGCCACGGCTTTCGACGATCTCATCCAAGTGGCCCCATTCTTTGGCTTCTTCGGGGGTCATCCACAGGTCACGGTCGAGCGCTTTTTGAACGGTTTCCAGCGGCTGGCCGGAATGTTTGACGTAAAGC
>Ga0208315_1000445_pt1 | contig 30913 bp, 30 predicted proteins | sample MalvireepMed_215_FD_184239 | JGI IMG/M metagenome (GOLD analysis project Ga0208315, IMG submission 184239) | Marine viral communities from the Global Malaspina Expedition - Malaspina viral metaG DeepMed_215 (SPAdes) (version 2) | ecosystem: Environmental > Aquatic > Marine > Oceanic | place... | reverse complement strand
GTGCATAATGGCAGGATTTACATATTCAACACTTACAACAGCAATTCAAAATTATACTGAAGTTGGTACTTCTGTATTATCTAGTACTATTACAGATCAATTTATAGATAATTCAGAATTAAGAATTTTTAGAGATGTTCCAATTGATGCTGATAGAAGAGAAATTGTTAATAATTTAGTAGCTTCAAAAGACAATGTCCATGTTCCTGCGGGAACTTTATTTGTTAGAGGATTACAAGTTTATACTTCAACAACAGCGGCAACTGGCGCTAATAGCTGGTTAGAAAAGAAAGATATTAGCTTTTTAAGAGAATATGATGCAGCTGAAACTACTACTGGAACTCCAAAATACTATGCTATGTCTGATGGTGGGGCTACTGGACTTGGTGCAACTTCATCAGGTAGAATAACAATTGTTCCTACTCCAAGTTCGGCTTTTATGTATAAATTGCATTATAATGCTAGACCCCTAGGATTGAGTTCAGCAAATACTACAACTTATATCAGCACGAATTTTGGAAATGGACTTTTATATGCATGCCTGGTCGAAGCATTTAGCTATTTAAAAGGCCCGATGGATATGCTACAATTATATGAACAAAAATATCAAACTGAAGTACAGAAGTTTGGTGGAGAACAAATAGGGAGACGAAGAAGAGACGACTATACAGATGGTGAACCACGTATAGCTGTCAACGTTCCGTCACCGTAAGGAGAAACAATGGCTAATAAATATCATACTCAATTAAGAAATAAGGCATCAAAAATGATTTTTAAAATTGCTAACGCTTTTAAATCTAGAGGAAAGAGTCCTGCAGAGTGGGACAGGCCTGTAATTAAACCTAAAAAAAGATTTAATAGAGGTGGAAAAGTATAATGGCAACACTAACAACTAAAGTAATAGAAGAAATCACACTTAACAATAATAGTTACAATAGCGAAAGATCTTTGGATATTTCAAGTGTTAATGAAATTGTTAAAAGAATAGTAACCATTTCAACTACTGAAACTGGGTTGTTAGGTTTTGCTACAGCTTCTTCAACAGATTTATCAAAAAGTTATCTAGCAGGTCAATTCGACGAAGACGATGTTAGATACATTAGAATTACAAATTTAGATTCAACGAATCATCTTACATTAACATTTAGAGATGAAGACAGTACAGAGTTTTGTATGAAGGTAGATGCAGGTCACTCGTTTATTTATCCTGGTGATAATAGTGGTGGAGTTAAAGATACTATGCATGCAGCTGGTTCTGCAATTACAGTATCATTAAATGATTTAGTCGATATCACAGCAACTGCAAATACTGATTCTGTTGATGTAGAAGTATTTGTAGGAAGCGCATAGGAGGAATATGGCATCAAGTTATACAGGTCTTGGTACAGAACTAATGACAACTGGCGAGAACGCTGGTACATGGGGGACAACTACCAATACCAATTTACAAATCATCGAACAGATGGTTGGTGGATATGTTGAACAAGCTGTAACAACAACTACTACATTGTCTGTTTCTGATGGATCTACAGGTGCAACTCTTTCACATAGAGTTATAAAATTTACAGGCACACTTAGTGCAAATGCTACAGTAACAATTCCTTTAGATGTTCAACAGATGTATATTCTGTTGAATGGCACAGCAGGTGCATATACGCTTACATTTAAATATGTTTCTGGATCAGGAAGCACTGTTGCTTTTGCGGCCACTGATAAAGGAACTAAAATTGTTTATGCAACTGCAGATGACTCAACTGATCCGAATATGGTTGATACAGGTATTTCATCAACTGGAGCACATGACTTAGATGGTAATGAATTTATTTTAGATGCTGATGCTGATACAAGTATTACAGCAGATACAGATGATCAAATAGATATTAAAATTGCAGGAGCTGATGATTTTCAATTTACTGCAAATACTTTTACAGCGCAATCTGGTAGCACAATTGCTGCACAAGCATTAACTGCTACAACAGTTACAGCTAGTGGTATTGTAAAAACAGATGATACTACTGCTGCAACTTCAACAACTGATGGTTCACTACAAACAGATGGTGGTCTTTCAGTAGCTGCAGATGCTGTGATTGGTGATGACCTTAAATTATTAAGTGATTCTGCTATATTAAGTTTTGGTGCAGATTCAGATACAACTTTAACTCACACAGATGGCACAGGGTTAACTTTAAACTCAACAAATAAATTATTATTTGGTGATACAGGAACATATATACATCAATCAGCAGATGGTGTTTTAGATTTAGTATCAGATACTGAAATAGAAATTAATGCAACTACAATAGATATTAATGGTGCAGTTGCTATGGATGGTGCTATTACTGGTGCTACTAACATTACTTTATCAGGTGAGCTAGATGCTGCAACTTTAGATATTAGTGGAAATGCAGATATAGATGGAACAACAAATTTAGACGCTGTTGATATTGATGGTGCTGTACAATTAGATGCAACATTAACTATCGGTGCAAATGATCAAGGATACGATGTTATACTTTACGGGGATACAGCAAGTGCAAACGTTACTTGGGACACATCAGCAGATGATTTAATATTTAATGGTGGAGCAGGTTTAATTGTACCTGACGGACAACTTACTTTAGGAAGTACAGCTGTTTCTTCAACAGCAGCAGAATTAAATTTATTAGATACAGCTTCGGCAAATAGTGTTGTTAATAGTAAAGCAGTTATTTATGGTTCTTCTGGAGAACTAGCAGGAACTTTATCAACAGCGGCACAAACAAGTGTAACTTCATTAGGAACTTTAACAGCCCTTACGGTAGATGATGTTGCCGTAAATGGTAAAGTTGTAACTATGACTGGTTCAACTAGTGATACAGCAGTATTTACGGCAGGAACGAATGGAACATTAAGTATAGTAACAACGGATGCAGCAGCGGCAGCAGCTAATATTCAAATAACAGCAGATGGTACAGTAGACATTGATTCAGCAGGTGTATTAACTTTAGATTCAGGAGCAGCAATAAATATTGAACCTGCTGCTGGTTCAGCAATTTTATTAGATGGTACAATTAGTGTAGATGCAGGAGTAGTTACAGGAGCAACTTCAATTACATCGACTGCTTTTGTAGGTACTTTATCTACAGCAGCACAAGCAAATGTAACAAGTTTAGGTACACTTACAACTTTAACAGTTGATAATGTTATTACTAACGGTGCTACAATTGGACATACAAGTGATACGGATCTAATGACACTTGCAGATGGTGTATTAACAGTTGCAGGAGAATTAGATGCAACTACTTTAGATATATCTGGAAATGCAGATATAGACGGAACAACAAATTTAGATGCTGTTGATATTGATGGTGCAGTTCAATTAGATGCAACACTTACAGTTGGTGCAGATGATCAGGGATACGATATAAAGTTTTTTGGAGATACAGCAAGTGCTTTTATGTTATGGGACACATCAACAGATGATTTAGTCTTAGGAGGTGCAGCTAAATTATATCTATACGATGCAGCTGGTGGTGAACATATTTCTTCTGATGGATCTACATTAAGTATTGCAGGTGGCGGTGAAATAGATTTAACAGCGACTGCAATAGATATTAATGGCACTTGTGACATCAGTGGAACTTTTTCACTTGCTGGAACTAACGTAACAGCTACAGCAGCAGAACTTAACTATAGCGATCTTGCAACTCTTGGTACAAGTGCAGCTTCAAAAGTATTATCAGCAGATTCAAATAATTTAACAAAAATAACAGGTGGTGTATATTTAGAAGAAGATACATTAACATTTGACGCTACTCAAGACTGGGATGTAAGAGCATCTCCAGTTGCAAAAGTAACTTTAACAGCTAATGTAACCTTTGATATACCAACAAATCCAACAACAGGACAATATATTTCTATTGTTTGTATTCAAGACGGAACTGGATCAAGAACGATTGCATGGAATGGAGTATTCGAATTTGCTTCGGATACAGCCCCAACGGCTACAACAACTGCCGCTAAGGGGGATATGTTTACGTTCAGGTACAATGGAAGTAAATGGTTAGAAGTAGGGAGAAATTTAGCATTAACGCTAAGTTAATAATATTATGTATGCACTAGTAACAGACGGATCGATAACAAAAACAATAAGTGGTAAGCGTGGGATTACCATTGGAGATGTTCAATATCCACAAAATATATTTAACTTATGGTCAGCTGCTGAAAAAGAAGCCATTGGAATTTATGAAGTAGAATTTAACAATAGCAATAAGCGTGATGAGAATTTTTACATTAATACAAATCAATCTTTTAACTTTGCAGATGGACAAGTTACAGCAAGTTATGGAACTGCAACTGCAAAACTATTAGAAGATAGAAATGAAGTTGATGAAGCTGGAGAACCTTTATTAGATGAAAAAGGAAATCAAGTAGTTACAAAAGGTTTAAAATCTCAAAAAAAAGAAATTATAAAACAACAAGCAAGTGGATTATTAACACCGACAGATTGGTATGTTATTAAAGCAACTGATGTAGCAGAATATAATGTTCCAAGTGCAGTATCAACTTTTAGAGCAGATGTAAGAACTAAGTCAAACGAAATGGAAACTGCTATTGACAATGCAAGTGATGTAGATGCTTTAGCAAGTTTGTATGAATATACTGAACAAGTTGATGGTTCATTTACAAGACCATTAGGCGAATTTCCAATATTGGAGATTTAATATGGCTTTTCTTATAGGTGGAGCAAATTCAGCAGCGGATACAGCATATAGTGTAGCCAACTCATGTAGGTTTAATATAGGTGATAGTGCAAAACTAGGTAAGACATTTGGTTCTGATGCTAATAGTAGAACAACATTTACAGTATCAGCTTGGGTTAAAAGATCAAAATTAGGTGCAACACAAGATGTTGTTTCGGCTTTTAGAAGTTCAGATGGAAAACAAACTGATGCAATTAGATTTGGAAGTAATGATGCTTTTGAATGGTACACTCATAGAACAAATGGTTCAGGAACATCTAGCATAGTGACAAATAGAAAATTTAGAGATATATCCGCATGGTATCATTTCTGTGTAAGGGTTGATACAACACAGAGTACAGATACGAACCGACTTAGAATTTATATCAATGGAGTTCAGGAGACCAGCTTTTCAGAAGCAACTTATCTAGCACAAAATGGAGAAATGCCTTGGGGAATTGGTTCAGGTGTTGAACATGTAATAGGAGCTGTAGGCACAGCTGAATATTTTGGTGGTTATGTAGCAGAAGTAGTTTATTTAGATGGACAATCAGTTGCTCCAACAGAATTTGGAGAATTTGATAGTGATAGTCCGACAATTTGGAAACCAAAAGATGTATCAGGATTAACATTTGGTAATAATTCTTATTATTTAGATTTCGAAGATAGTGGAGATTTAGGCGATGATGAAAGTGGAAATGGAAATGATTTTACAGAAACTAATATAGCCGCAACAGATCAAGCTACAGATACACCGACTAATAATTTTGCAACAATGAATCCTTTATACAATGCTTATTCCGATCCTACATTTTCTGAAGGAAATTTAAAAATTTCAGGTTCTGCTTGGACTGGTGCTAAAGCAACTATAGGTGTTTCAACAGGTAAATGGTATTGGGAAGTTAAATTAACTGGAACTATGGCTAATCATCATCATGGTGTTCAACAAGAAAATGTTAATGAAGGATCACAAAATCCACAAAATACAACAGGAACAACAGTTTTTTTTAATAGTGATGGTGGAGAAATGAAGAATGATGGAACAGCTACAACTGCTGATTATGGAACTTTAGATGATGGAGATATATTAGGTATTGCTTTAGATATGGATGCTGGAAGTTATGGACAAATAACAATTTATGATAATGGAAGTGCTATAGTAAGTAATTATGATTTAGTTTCTTCAAGCACTTTAGTTATGCCTTTTGCGTCTATTGGAGCAACAGCAGAATATAATTTTGGTAATCCACCTTATGCTAATTCGTCATCTGTGGCAGATGAAAATGGATATGGTGCTTTTGAATACGCACCTCCTAGTGGCTACCTTGCATTATGCACAAAAAATTTAGGAAGTGATGGAGGTTAAATGGCAGCTTATACAACAATAGACGATCCAGAAGCACATTTTCAGGTTCAGTTATATACAGGAACAGGAAGTTCTCATGCTATTACTTTAGATGGAGATACAGATATGCAACCAGACATGGTTTGGTGGAAAGAAAGAGCATCAACTGATTATCACACAATTTCCGATAGTGTTAGAGGAGCAACAAAAAGACTTTGGCCAAATGTTACTGATCTTGAAGATACACAAGCTGAAAGTTTAAAATCCTTTGACAGCGATGGCTTTACTATGGGTACAAATTCTGGAGCCAATCAAAGTTCTCAAACCTATGTAGCTTGGTGCTGGAAAGCTGGAACAACATCAGGAATAACTACAACTGGCTCAACAATAACACCAATAGGCTATTCATTTAATCAAACATCAGGTTTTAGTATAGTAAGGTATCATGGAAATGAAACTGCTGGTGCGAAAGTTCCACATGGTTTAAATGCTGTACCCTTATTAATGATTCTAAAAAATATGAACAATGCTGAAGAATGGGTAGTATATCACCATAAAAATACAGCAGCACCAGAAACAGATCATTTACACTTAAATGGAACAGATGCAACAGCAGATGACAATACAATCTGGAATGATACAGTTCCAGATACAGTTAATTTTACTATAGGAAGTGATGATATAACTAATAAAAATGGTGAAGATTTAATTGCTTATATATTTAGTGAAAAACAAGGCTTCAGCAAGTTTGGCTCATACACAGGAAATGGAAATGTTGATGGTACATTTGTTTATACAGGATTTAGACCAGCTTTTCTTATGATAAAGCAATATGATGCAGCAGGAACAGATTGGGTTATATTAGATAATAAAAGACCAGCTGAAAATCCAGCTGATCAATGGATTGCTCCAAATACAAGTGCCGCAGAAGTAGCTAATAATACAACTCCAAATTCTGCTGATCTACTGAGTAATGGTTTTAAACTGAGAGGCAGTGCTTCAGATGGAGCAAATGGCAATAGCGATGATTTTATCTACGCTGCCTTCGCAGAAGTACCATTCGTAAATTCAGGAGGCGTTCCAGGCAACGCGAGATAATTATGCTACAAAAAATTAGAATACAACCAGGATTTAATAAACAAGTCACAGCAACTGGTGGCGAGGGCCAATGGGTATCTGGAGACTATGTTCGTTTTAGATATGGTTCACCAGAAAAAGTGGGAGGTTGGGCTCAATTAGGAGATAGTACTCTTACTGGAAGAAACACAGCACTTCATCATTTTGTTAATGCGTCAGGAATTAAGTATGCAGCATTAGGCACAAACAGATTTTTATATGTATATTCAGGAGGAGCATTTTATGACATTACTCCTATTAAGGCTACAACAACTTTAACCAACGCTTTTACAACTACACAAAGTGATGCAACAGTTACTATAACTTTTGCATCTGATCATAGCATATCTAAATACGATATTATTCGTTTAGATAATTTTTCTACTATCACTGATTCTGATTTTGGTTCTAGTGATTTTGATGATACTAATTTTATGGTAACAACCGTTCCAACTTCCACAACAATTACAATTGAAATGGGATCAGCAGAATCTGGTTCAGGAGCTAGTACTTCTGGTGGAATAAGAGTTCAACATTTTTATTCAATTGGTCCTGCAGTTGAAGCATCAGCTGCTGGTTGGGGACTAGGAGCATGGGGTGGTACTGTAGCTGGAGAAGCTTTTGATACTTTAGATGGAGCATTAACAAGTTCTTCTACAAGTATTGTTTTAGATGATTCTACTGCTTTCCCTGCTACAGGAACTGTAGTAATAGATGATGAAAGAATTGCTTATACATCCAACACTACAGGTACAGGAACTTTATCAGGATTAACTAGAGGATCAGATAACACTACAGCTGCATCACATAGTGATGGAGCAACAGTAACTGATGCTTCTGAATATACTAAATGGGGTGCCTCACAAACAGGGGATATTATTACGGCCCCTGGTCTATGGTCCCTGGACAATTATGGAAATAAACTTATTGCAACTATTGTTGATGGTGCAACTTTTGAATGGGATTCAGATGCAACAGGTGCTACATCTACTAGAGCAACAATCGTTGCTAACGCACCAACAGCAGCATTACAAACTTTAGTATCTACACCTGATAGACACTTGGTATTCTTTGGAACTGAAACAACTATTGGTACAACATCAACTCAAGATGATATGTATATAAGATGGTCGGATCAAGAATCAATTAATGCATCAACTTCTTATGCACCTTCCGCAACCAATACCGCTGGTACACAAAGACTGGCCGACGGAACACGGATCGTGGCAGCGATTAGAGGTCGGGATGCAATTTATGTTTGGACTGATACATCTTTATTTATTATGAGATTTGTTGGTGCGCCTTTCGTATTTTCATTTCAACAAGTTGGAACGAACTGTGGATTGATTGGAAAGAACGCAGCAGTGGAAGTTGATGGATCAGCTTATTGGATGTCAGAGAATGGTTTCTTTAGATATACTGGTAAACTAGAATCTCTAGCATGTTTAGTTGAAGATTATGTTTACGATGATATTAATACAACTCCTAAAAATCATATTTATGCAGGGTTAAATAATTTATTTGGTGAAGTGACTTGGTTTTATCCTGGTAGTGGTGCTGCATCTAATAATAGATCAGTTACATATAACTTTATGGATTCAACACCAGAGCGACCCGTATGGACTACAAGTTCACTTTCAAGAAGTTCGTGGTTTGACTCCTCTATATTTGGAAAACCACATGGTACTGAATATGATTCAAGTGCTACAAGTGATGCAACCGTTGGTAATACGGATGGTGTTACAATTTATTATGAACATGAAACAGGACAAGATCAAATTAAAGCAGGAGCAAGAACTGGTATTTCAGCTAATATTCAATCCGGAGATTTTGATATATCAATGGGCCAAGGTGGTGGAGCAGACTTAAGAGGTGATGGTGAATATATGATGAAAATTAGAAGAGTACTTCCAGACTTTTTAACTCAAACAGGAGATGCAAGAATTACATTAAATTTAAAAAATTATCCAACAGATTCAGAAGCAAGTTCTTCATTAGGACCCTTTACATCTACAACAAGTACGGATAAAATAGATACAAGAGCTAGAGCAAGAGCGATAGCTTTAAAAGTAGATAACACTAGTACTAAACAACACTGGAAATTGGGTACGTTTAGACTAGATATACAAGCGGATGGGAGAAGGTAATGGCTAGAATAGTACAATCATTAACGCAACCTTTAGAAAAATACGATCAACAAATACAACAATCATTTGTTAGAGATGTTGATAGTATCGTGCAAAAATTAAACACATCCTTTCAACAGGATTTAAAAGAAGAGGCGGAAGCAGAAGCTTTCTTTATGGCATAATGGCTAATACATTCGTCAATAAAAAGGTAGATTTAACTAGCACGAGTGCTACGACTTTGTACACTGTACCTACAGCTACAACAGCTGTTATAAAATCCATCCTGGTATCAGATGATTCTGGATCAGGGTCCACGATTACTATAACAATAACCGATACAGACGACGCTGTTTTCAGCCTTTTTAATGTTAAATCGATCTCGGCCAGTGGAACATCAGAATTGCTGTCTGCACCACTCGTGGCTAAGGAAAGCGAAGTAATAAAAGTAACCGCAGCAGCTGCCAACAGATTACACGTAGTATTATCTGCGCTCGAAATTAAACCTAGAGTAGTTACATCATAGGCTTGATTTACTTGTGAAAAACAAGTATTATAATAAACCCAGGTGAAAATCCTGCCTTTAACAAACTAACACAAAATTATGGCTATAGATTACACAGGAATATCATCGTTAGAAACAGGTGCACCAGATATTAAGTTAACTGGTAACCAAGACCCCAGAGAACCTAATCAAAAATTTGCAGGTGGAGGACAGCGTGGCTGGATGGCCCAAGAATTAGCTATGGAAATAGCTGAAGAAGAATATGGAAGAGATTTTTACGATTTAAATGATTCTCTTCAAATGAAAATTTACAGTAGAGCATTACAAGAAATTGATAATATGTTAATGGATAAAATGGGTCGAGCTCAAAATAGAGAAGGCATACAAATGGCTTCTGCTGCTGATCCAATGTTGCAAGAAGAATATGATAAATATGTTTTTGAAATGCAAGAGATGGGACAACAACCAATGTCCTTTGAACAATTTCGTGAACAAGCTGTAGCTGGTATGGCTACGGGTGGAAGAGTTCCAGATATAGGTTTTAGTAAAGTTCAACCTTCTAAAGATGGTTCAAGACCAGGATATTTTAGAGCTGCGCTGAGAGAGTCTGAGAAAGCGGGAGAATCTATCTCTCCTCGTACATCAATAGTAGCAAATGTACGTGGTCAAGAGAAAATGAGAGAAGAAACAGATTTGGTTCCACCACCAGATTTATCTATTTTATCTTCTTCGGCGGGGGAAGACAATCGTATATCAACAGCAGTTGACCAATATACATCTGGGACAGGACTATCACAAAAAGCAAGACAAGATTTAAAAAAACAAAGAGAAAAAACTATAAGAGAAATAAGAGAAGGTAATTTAGGATATAAAAAAGATAAAGATAGAAAAATTACTTTACCAAAATTAAATGCATTAATAGGCCCAGAAGCTTGGTACGGGTTGGCACAAGGGCTACCTGGTGCTAAAACAAGTTTACTAAAACAAAGAGCTGCTTACAAAAAGTATTTAGATTCACTGGGGCTAACTTCAGATTGGTTTGATGAAGAAGATATTGAAGATTATGATTTATATAAAAGATTATTAGGAATGGAGCGTCCAACAACAGAGTATGGCATGGATCCAGGAATGACGTATGCAGAATTTTTAGCATCAGGAGCTGCTTCTAAATCTGGAGTAGGAAATTTTAATTTATTAGCTAGAGGTAATCTTGGAAATTTAGCTAATCTTAAAAAACCAGACAATATTATGGTTCCTGGCACAAAACGACTGATGACAGATGCTGAGTGGGAACAACTAAAAAGAGCATCAGGTCAAGGAGCATCAAGCTATGACCGTGGCCCAAGTCGAGAAAAAGCTTTAGAAGATAGAATAGCAGATGATCCTTGTAGCGGACCTAACCCACCTGCATGGTGTACTAGTCGTGACGATGATCCAGGTGATGATCCAGGTGATGACGAAGATGATGGCTACATTAGATTTGAAAGTAGTTATGCACCAGAACACTTAGCTAATATACAACAAATGCATGGTGGTGTTCTTCCATCTTATTATGGAGCTGACGGTGGTAGAGCAGGATACGCTGGCGGTGGAATAACAGATTTAAGACAAGGATATTTTATTGGAAAATTAGTTAAGTCACTTACAAAACCTTTTAAAGGTATAACTAGAGGAGTTAAAAAATTAATGAAAAGCCCAGCAGGTAAAATGGCTATGCTGGCAGCATTAGGTTATGGAACAGGCATGTTTGGTAAAGGACAGGGACTTGCAGGACTTAAAAAATCTTTAATAGGAGGAGGTTGGATGCCAACTGCTGGTAAAATGAAGCCAGGTGTAGGAGCTATGTTTAGTCCTAAAGCTAATACAGGGTTTCTAGGAAAATTATTATTAAGCGATCCTAGTAAAACATGGTCCATGGCAAATATAAGTCCTATTAAATCAATACTTATGGCAATGGGAATTGGATCGTTTATGGGAGGAGAAGACGATAAATTAAAAGGTTATGACTATGGAAAACTTAATGAACTTAGAGCATATTACGATGATTTATATAAAGATTCAGGCAAACGTATTAGATTTGTGTCTGATGGTGGAAGAATTGGGTATGCTGAAGGTGGAGATAATGAAGATTTAACCCACAAACAAAAATATTTAAAAGGTGTTAAGTATGCTCAAGAAGGTGGGCTCATGGACCTTGGTGGTATGGAAAAAGATTATAGAGAAGAAGGTGGATTTGTACCTATTGGTGGACAAGAGCGAGCAGATGATGTACCAGCTAGATTAAGTAAAAACGAATTTGTATTTACAGCGGATGCTGTAAGAGCTGCTGGAGGTGGAGACATCGACAGAGGAGCAGAGATCATGGAAAATGTCATGGAAAATTTAGAACAAGGTGGACAAGTATCTGAAGAGTCTCAAGGACTTGAAGGTGCTAGAGACATGTTTGCCACAGCACAGAGATTAGAAGGAGTATTATAATGGCCGTACAAACAACATTATATAACCCAGAAGTAGAAGCTTTAACGGAACAATATGCTAAACAGATGGGTATTCAAGCTGCACGGCCTTTTCAGCCGGCGGACATTGCAGCAATGGCTCCACAAGTTGCAGCGCAAAACGTGTTGCAACAAGCAGCAAGAAGATTAACAGGACAAGCTGCAGGAATAGATCCAGCCACTGGACAAGCCACTGGAATAGCTGCTTACGCTCCTTACGTAGGTAGAGCAGCCACAGGATTAGCCGGAGCAGGACAACAATTAGGAGCAGCACAACAAGGTTTAGGTACTATAGGTGGATATGCAGCGCAAACAGTTCAAGATTTAGCAGGAGCACAACAAACATTAGGTGGAGTTCAACCATATATTGGTGCAGCTGGACAGGGATTAGCAGGGGCAGCTGGAACTTTAGGAGCTGCGGGACAAGAATTAACAACAGCTGGGGGAACAGGAGCTTTAGGACTTGGAGCAGCTGGAACACAATTAACTGGAGCACAAACTGCAATGGGTGGAGTTTCTCCATACATTACAGGGGCCGCAGGATTAACGGGTGCTGGAGCAGGAACAGGAGCAGGATCAATTGCTGAATATATGTCTCCATACCAATCACAAGTTATAGATACAACACTAGCAGAATTCGATAGACAAAGAGCAGCACAACAACAATCTATATCCGATGCAGCAGTTGCAGCAGGTGGTTATGGTGGTGGTCGTGAAGGTGTTATGCAAGCAGAATACACAGCTCAATCAGGAAGAGACAGAGCTGCATTAGAAGCACAATTACGACAACAAGGATTTACTCAAGCACAAGCTGCACGACAAGCAGATATGGCAGCTAGATTAGGTATTGGTGGAGCACAACAACAATATGCACAAGGTTTAGCAGGATTAGCTGGTCAAAGAGCAGGACTTGCTGGTCAGGCAGGGCAATTTGCAGGAGCTAGAGCAGGTTTAGCTGGTCAACAAGCAGCACTTGCACAAGGACAATTAGGTCTAGGTGGTGCATTACAATCATTAGCTCAACAACAAGGAGCTTTGGCACAAGGATATTTAGCACCAGGACAAATGATGGCTGGTGTTGCAGGTCAACAAGCAGGTATGGCTGGTCAAAGAGCAGCGCTTGCACAACAAGAATTAGCAGGAGCAGGAGCATTACAAGGATTCCAAGGAACAGATATTGCAAGAGCGGGTCAAGTGGGCGCAATGGATCAAGCTTATGAGCAAGCTGTACTAGATGCACAAAGAGAAAAAGTAAGAATGGGTATGTATGAACCAATGGAAAGACTTGGTTGGTTAGGTTCTGGTTTATCTGGATTAATGCAGGGTATGGGACCACAATATCAATTCATGCAACAAGCAAACCCTACTCCACTACAAACAGCTCTTGGAATAGGATCAACTGTTGGTGGTATTTTTGGTGATCTTGGTAGGTTTAGAGGAAACCAATGAACAGAGTATTAAGAAGACCGATGTTTAGAACAGGAGGTGTTGCTGAAGGAATTACTTCAGGGTTAGATTATCCTCAACCTAATGCTTCAAGACTAAGTTTTAGCGATGGGCTTACACCAATAAATAAATTAAGAAGAGACTATTGGGGCAGTTTATCTGAAGGTGAAAAGGGTAGTATTGCAGGGCAAAAAGAATACGTAAATAATAGAATAGCAAGCTTATTAGAAAATACAAAAGCTAGAGGAGAGGATAAAAGCTTAAGAGAGGAACACAAAGAAACATGGGAACTTCTAAATGAAATTAGAGGACCACGTAAACCTCAATGGCCACAGTTTGCAACTGAATTTGGTTTAAATTTATTAGCAACAGAGCCACGAGGAAACATATTTCAAACAGCTGCAATAGCTGCACAAGATCCTTACGCACGGATGAGAGCAAGAATGGCTGAACGTGAAAGTGGAGAAGATAAATTAAGTACTGCAATACTTGGTGATCTTATGGACATCAGAGCTCAAAGAAAACTACAAAGAGAAAAATTAGAAGGTGAAAAGGCAATTTCAGAAGGTGAACTAGCGTCTAAAGAGAAAATAGCATTCGCTGAATTAGCATCTTTAGAGAAAAGAACAGCAGAGGAAATAGCAGGATCAATGGAAGAAACAAAAGCGCTAATAAAGTCTGAAGAAGAAAAAGGAATACAAGCCAATAAAGATAAAATAGCACAGTTAAAAGAAAAATATAAGCTAGAAGAAAAATTACATACATTTAAATTGAAAGAAGAAGAAAAATACGGTGTGTTAGGTACAGAAAAATTTGAATACAAAGGAAAACTAACAGATTATGGAGGATTAATTGACGAAGGAATAGAATTAACAAATAGATTAACAGAATTAGAAGACATGCCTATTGGACCTTTTGGTAAAAAAGATGAAGCAGCCATTAGAAAAGTTAAAGAAGATTTAAAAAAGAATACATTATTACAGGCTCAATTTACAGATAAAGAAGAAGATCCAATTAGAGCAGCACTTCTTGACCAAATAGGTTCTGGATTAGGTCCAGCTACTTGGGCAGATCTTGTAGAATATGATCAAACAAATAAAATACCTTCAAGATTGTTAGAAGAAGGTATGGCAGAAGGCGGCAGAGTTGGTTATCAAATGGGTGGCGCAACAGCGGTCCCTGCAGCAATGCCAGCAGCGGTCCCTGTAGCAGGAACCATGGACCAGGGAGCTGAACAAGATGGTCCAGTACAGAATTTAAGTTTTGAAGAATTAAGAGCAAGACTTCCTCAAGAAATTACAGACGACATTATTCATTTAATTGCAAACAGTAAACAAGCTCTTGTTGATTTTGCAAATATAAGAACTCAACAGGATGTTAATGCATTTAACCAAAAGTATGACGTTAATTTGGTAGCACCACAGGAGGCGTAAAATGGCCTCAAGTAAAATTCCTTTTAGATTAAAATCAGATGAAGAATTAGGATACAAGGTATCCGATAAAGACGTTGAGGCAATCCTTAAAAAAAGATTTGGTATAAAGAAAGAAAAGAAACCGGTCAAATTCACTTGGAAGGGACTAGCAAATTTTGCTCATCTTTTTGATACTAATATATTTGCTGCTCACAAAATTAGAAGAATAAGAGAATTAATGGATGGCAAGGATAAAGCTAAAGAAAAAGATTACATAGATTTTTTTGAAGATCTTGAAAAATCAGTTTACTCTGGTACTCAAAAGTTAGGGTACAGCATGGGAGAAATCATAACGACAGGTATCGATATGGGTGCTTCTGTTTTTGATAAAGAGACAGAGCTTACTGAAAAACTAACTGATATTTACGAAGAAAATAAAATTGCAGAACCAGAAACTTTGGTTGGAAAAGTCTCAGAAGTCTTAGTTCAATATGGTGTGCCAGGAAGTGCTGCATTTAAAATAGTAAATAGAGCTAGAAGATTATCTGGAGTTCAAAAATTATCTGCCGCAACAACTGCTTTGGCAACAACTTTAACGGGTGCTAAATGGGGAACAAAAATTTCTAACATAGCTCGTAAGTCAGGATACATGGCTAGTGCTTTTGGTATTACAGATTTCTTAGCATCAGAACCAGATAGAGGAAACCTTGTTCTAAAGAAAGAAGATACGGAAGGTTTAACTGGATCAGATCTTGCGAAAGCAAGGTTTAATAATAGGTTAAGATTTGGAGCTGAAGGAGCAGCTATTGGAGGACTTTTTCCTTTACTTGGAAAACCTGCAGCATGGGGGGCTAAATGGGGACTGTTTAAACCTGGTGCAGCTATAGCGGGTGTTGGTTTAAAAACTCTTGGTAAAGGAGTTGATTTATCTGCATGGCTACTATCTAAAGATAAGTATCTTATTCCAAATATATCAAAAGGTTTAAGAAATAGTACTACCTATACTTCAGAAAAAATTTTCAATCCAATTATACAAATAGGTCTAAAAGATAAAGTTAAACAATTACCAGATTTTAAAGAATGGAGAATGTTTTCTGTTAATGCTGATGATCCATTAAAATCTAGACTAAAGCATTTTGATAATATTTTATCTTGGTTTAGATCTATTGGAAAAAATACAGGACAACAATTTACTTTAACTTCTAGAGCAGCTAGAGAAATTAAAGCAAAGTCTAGAACAATTGAAAAGTATATGGAATCTTTAGAAAAAAAATCTTATGATTTGGCTAAATCATTTAAGAATCAATACAATACTAAAAATACATCTCCTGCTAGTCAAGAACATTATTTAGATCAAGTATTAACTTATTTAAAAGGTGATTTAAGACTGGATCAATTACCATCCATACTACAAAACACTGCTAGAAATTTAAAAGGTGAGTTAATAAAAGCTAAAAAAACATTTGGCGACATGTTACCAGAAAGCGACCTTAAGAAGTTTATATTAAATAATGTTAATACTTATATGCGTAAATCTTTTGCGGTGTTTACAAATCCATCTTATCAACCAGAAAAAGAGGTTTTTGAGGGAGGTGTTAATTATATGATAAACCTAGTTAAAAAGAACAGAGATTTAAGAAGAGCAGCCTTGGAAGAATCTTCTCATGCAAAATTTACACCCGATGTTAGAATTAAAAAGTATGCTGAAGTGTTAGTTAAAAAAATGTTAAACAACGCTAAAGTAGATGGCGGAGATCCATTGGAAATTTTACAACAAATTTCTAAAAAACAATTAAGATTAAAAGATATGGTTAGATCTGGAGAAGAACTACCAACAGCTATTAAAAGATTACTAGGAGAAGAGAACAATTTAAAAGCATCCGTACTAACTACTTCTTCTCATGCTATTACTCAAACTATTAATAAAAAGTTAGCAGATCGTATAGCAGCACTAGGCGTTAAAGAAGGCTGGTTATTTAAAGATGAAGCGAAGGCCACTGCTAGAGGAATACTTGATGCAGAAAAAATAAAACATGTTCCTGATCTTGGTTTCTTAGGGTCAAGATTAGATAAACTATATGCATCAAAACAAATTGCAAATGCTCTTAGAGGTACTCCTGGTAAATTAGATGGAGCAATACAAAACAGTGCCTACAGAGCTTTATTACAATTTAAAGTAGCAACTCAGTTTGGTAAAACCGTTTTATCTCCAGCAACACAAGTTCGTAACGTTACATCAGCAAGTTTATTTCCATTAGCTAATGGTCATATAGGTGGCAGAGCGTCTGTTTCTGAAGCATTTAAAATGACTTTGGATGATATTTTTGGTGCAGGTAAAGTAGTAGATGAACAAAAATTAATAACTAACATAGAAGATAAAATTCGAAGAGGTGTTATTGATGAGAACATTGTGGCGTCAGAGCTTGGCGCTGTATTAAAAGACATTAAAAAAGGATCTATTAATACATTAGATGGTCTTTATAATAAACTAACCAATGGTAAGTTTATGAAAACTGCAACACGTGTCTATGCAGGAGGTGATAACCTTTGGAAATGGTTTGGTGATGAGTATGTTCAATCACAATTAAAATCAACTTATAAAAATTTAGGTGCACTTAAAGCATGGTTTCCTGAAATACAGGGACAAAAATTTATAGCAAGAGATTTAATGAGTAATAACCTTAAAACATATGACGATGCTATTAAAGAAGCAGCATCGTGGTATATCAGAAACACCTATCCAACTTATAGTAAAGTACCAGAAGTGATTAAAGCTATTAGAAAATTACCGTTTGGTAATTTCGTATCGTTTCCTGCTGAAATGATGAGAACTAGTTTTAATATTATGGATATTGCTATGAAGGAAATAGCATCTAGCAATGCTGCTTTAAGACAGATTGGTTACAGAAGAATGATAGGAGCATACACCGTGTTAGGTGGAGCAGGGTCCGCGGCTCTTAATCTTGCATCAGAATTAACTGGAACAACTTTAGAGGAAATAGAAGCTTATAAATCTTTCGCTGCAGACTGGAATAAAAATTCCATATTATTACCAATAGATAAATGGGTCAAAGGTAAAGGAAAAGCTATTAATTTCTCTTATTTTAGTCCTTATGATGTAGTTCAAAGACCTTTTGAAGCTATGTTTTCTACATGGAAAGAAGGTAGATTATCCAATGACAAAAGAAGGGATATATTCTTATCTACAATGGGCGATACTCTTAATGAATTATTTGATTCATTTGTTTCAGAACCAATTGGGTATGAAAGAATTTTAGATGTTCTGCCAAGAGGTAAGTTTGGTAGAGAAGGTCAGAAAAAAGCAGGAGGTTTTGTTTATTCCAGAACTGATTCTCCAGGTGATGTTTGGGTAAAGAGTTTTGCACACGTATTAGAGGGCATAGAACCAGGTGTATCTACAACAGGTAGAAAAATTGCTAGTGCTCTTGAAGGAGAATTAAAAACAGGGGGACAAGCATATAGTTTAAGAGATGAAGCGCTTGCATTATTTTCTGGTATTAGAATTATAGATGTCGATGTACCAAATAGTTTAGATTATAAAATTACAGATTATAATAAAGACACATATTCTGTAACAAAAGCCGAGCCATTTTATGGTTTAAAAAATGCTACAGATAGAGGACCTAATGTTTTGGCTGCAGAATATAACCAAATAAATGAAGAAGCATTTAAAGTTCAACAAGACTTTCATTACTTGTTACAAGATGCTTTTAAAATGGGTTTAAGCAGGCAAGATGTTGTGACTATATTAAGAAAAAGAAAATTAGGTAAAAGAGAAATTGGTGCATTGTTAAGAGGTAAGTTTATTCCATTTAGATACTCTGCAGATCTTATGAATAAAAGATATTTAAAAGCTAAAAAAACTAATCCAGATGCAATCAGATCTTTCTTCTTTCCAAGAGAAGAATTAAATAAAGTTTATAGAAGTTGGAGAGGAAAAAGTTTAAAATATATAGAAGACAAAGGTGGATCAATATTAGATACAATAAAAGATGCAATCATTTCACCTGCAGGAGCGGCTGAACCTATAATAGATACAGATTTACAATCTATGAATAGAGTACAAACACCGCCACTACCAAAAACACCTCAACCAGTAGAGCAAATGGCAGGCCTAGCTTCATTACAAAAAAGTCCAATTACTAACTTGACACGGACTGAAGAAGCCTTACTATCACCAGCTGAAAAAATTATTGCGGCAAGAACATGATAGAAAAACTTATGACATTGTTGGTGGGAATCTTGTTGGCGTTAGCCGGCTGGACACTTACTCGTACATTTGATCTATCTACAACTCAGGCAGTACAGTTAGATAAGGTAGATAAACTGGAAAGACATGTCGAAAAACTTCAAACTAAAATGGAAGACATGATGGATAAAGATGAAGAAATCATGGACCAACATAAAAAACTATTTGAAGTTCTAGGTAATAATCAACCAACAACAGGATACAATTACTAATGCCTAAACAAAGTGCCTTACAAAAAATTGAATCACACGAGAAGCTATGTCGAATTATGCAAAGAGAAACACATAAAAAAATTCATCAAATAGAAGAACGAGTTAAAAGACTTGAGAAAATATTATTAACATGTTCTGGAGCTTTAATCTGTAGCATGGCTTTTTTAATATATACTTTGATCAATCATCTAGCTTCATAAAATTATGCAACTATCTAAACATTTTAAATTAGAAGAATTTACTAAATCAATGACAGCTACCCGTAAGGGTATCGACAATTCACCAGGAGCTGGTGATATTAAAAATTTAGAAAACGTGTGTTATGAAATACTAGAACCCGTTCGTGCACACTTTGACACCCCAATAACAATAACATCAGGCTACCGCAGCGAGGCGCTGTGTGAAGCGATCGGCAGCAAAAAAACGTCGCAACATGCAAAGGGCCAGGCGGTTGACTTTGAAATAGGTGGTGTACCAAATATCAAGATAGCTTACTGGCTACAAAACAATGTAGACTTTGATCAATTGATATTAGAATTTTACAAAAAAGACGATCCAGCTGGTGGCTGGGTGCACGTTTCATATAATGAAAAAGGTTCTAACAGGAAACAAGTTCTAACTTATGACGGGAAAAGCTATGAAAATGGCCTTCCTGATATGAAATGGGAAGGGGGAAGAGTAAAAGGATGAGAGCATTTTTAAAAGAGATAAGAAAATTTGTTAACAACCATCATGGATATATTTTATTAGGAATCCTTATTGTAATTTACCTAAAATAGTATATATAAAGAGTAAGAGTGCTTTAGGAGGCTCTTAATTATTAACTGTCTAAACAAGGAGGTTACTATGACTGATCTAATAAACTTAAATAATTTCCTAAACAACGCAATTGGTTTCGAATCATTCTTTGATCGCTTCCATAGATTACCAACCATAAATGCAGGCTTTCCGCATTATAATATAAAGAAAGCAGGTGAAGATAAATACACATTGGAAATGGCATTAGCTGGCTATAAGAAGTCAGACATTGATGTTCAAGTCCAAGATGGAGTACTATCTATTGAAGGAATATCTTCTGAAGATAAAGAAGACTTTGTTCATAGAGGTATAGCTAAACGTGCGTTTAAAAAGCAGCTTCAACTGTCAGAATATGTTGAATGCAGTGGCGCTAAACTAGAAGATGGAATGTTGAAAGTGGAATTGAAATACGATCCACCTGAAAACAAGAAACCTAAAAAAATAACTATAAAATAGTGGGTTTGAAAATTTGAGCGCGCTACGCGTATAGTCCTACGTTTTACTGGACTATATCCAAGCTTTTAAATCTTCTCCTAGTACTTGAGAGGCAATATTGATTTTATCGCGGAGGGCTTTGACAATTTTTTCGTCAACCGTATCTTCCGCGATAATATCCACATAAGTGACATTCTTTTTTTGACCAATTCTGTGCGCTCTGTCTTCTGACTGTAATCGCTTCTCTAGGTCATATCCGTTAGAATAGTAAATAACGGTGTTTGCGGCCGTCAGAGTGATGCCATAGCCGCCCGTAGAAGGCGTTCCAACGATAAACCGACACCTAAGGTCGGACTGAAATTTACGTATATTATCCTGTCTTTCATCTTGAGGAGTTAATCCATAATAATCAACAATGGAACCTGGACCATGGACCTTAACAACTTCCTTAATAATATTTATAATATCATGTTGGTAATTTGCCCAAATTATGGCTTTTCCTTCTAACTCATCTAGAACATTCATTAGTTCACCAATTCTATTATTGGCTATAGGTTGTGTAGTACCATCATCTGCTTTAAAATGACCACAAGTAATTTGATGCAATCTCATTAATTGAGTTAAAACAGTCATCGTAGATGTCACTTTACCATTTAAATGAGCTAAAGCTGTTTGTTTCATTTCAGTATAAATTTTTCTTTGATCATGGGATAAAGTGATCTGTCTTTTAGTCCAATTCTTTTCTGGTAAATCCAAACAATCTTCTTTTAATACTCTATAAGAAAACCCTTTTAATTGATCAGATAATTCACTTAAATTTTGAAATTTATCAACTACTTGAATTGAACGGCCTTGAACATGTATTGTTTTCATAAGAGCATATCTATTTCTAAATGCATAGAATGATGTAAAATCTAATAAATAAGGATCTAAAAACTCACATTGACTATATAAATCTAACGGATTTTTAGTTACAGGAGATCCTGTCATTATTCTTCTATATTTAGCTTCAGTAGACAGCTTAAGAATATTTTTAGTTCTTTTAGCTGAAGGATTTTTAATAGTAGTACTTTCATCAATAACCATTAGTGTATTATGACAAGATATAAATTTATGAGCAAATTCTGTTCCTTTAGTGGTACTAAAAGCCTCTACATTCATAGTTAGAATATGAAAAACAGATTCTGGTTCAAATAGTTCATCTAATTTTTCTTGTTGAGTTTTAGTAATATTTGCTTGCCATAAAACAGACACATTTTCTATATGATCTGGTAAGTGAGTGGGTATTTCTTGTTCATACCAAGTTTTAACAACACCTTTAGGTGCAATAATTAAAAGGCCATCTATCTTGCCTTTATCATAAAGCATAGCAGCATTATCTATTAATACTTTTGTCTTACCTGTACCCATTTCCATAAAATAGGCATAGGTTTCTCTATTCCATGACTTTTCTAATGCGGTCATTTGGTGCGCATATGGTTTTGTCTTAAATTTATATTTCATATTTTTTTTCTTTCTTGTATTGACATATAGTCTCTTATGCACTATATGTCAAGCATGAAAGAAGAAAATATAGTTTATGTAATTCAGGAAATTCCAGGAACCCAAGCAGGCAGTCCTAAAATTAATATTATAGGTGCATCTGAATTTGGTAATATGAAATTTTTACTTCCAGAATTTTCTCAAATAATATTTTCTCCTGGTCCTTTAATTTTTAAATTAAGAAAAGGTTTAAAAGATTTTAAAGAAGGAGATTATTTATTATTGACAGGTGATCCTGCAATAATTGGAGTTGCGTGTTCTATAGTTTCTGACATCACAAATGGAAAATACAATCTATTAAAATGGGATAAACAAGAAAGAAAATATTATCCTATTGAAATTAACTTATACGAGAAAGGAGACATAGATGGCGGATAGACCAGAGCTTTATGACGGTAAAAAAGAGGCCGAAGAAGCTAGAGAAGATAAAATATACAAAGTAAAAATGGGATATGCTGATGAAGAAATTTTTAAAAGAACAAATCAGATGTGTCATGGCGGATGCGGAGAGTATTTAACTAAAGAAGAGGAAGAACTTTTTGAGATTCATTGCTGGAGCTGCAAGGGCGGTAATGGAACAGGCGGGGGATGGAGTGATTAGTAATAGAAGATACATATTAAAAGAAAGATTAAATCATACAGAAAATTGGATTGAATCTTTTTTAAATGTAGAAAAACATAGAGAGATTTCAAAAAAAGCTCTTAGACAACTTAATAAAGATAAACCTGTTTTAGGATGGATATTTACAATTATATATTTACCTAGTAAAATTTGGGACTATATTTACACTATGGTTTGGTGGAATAAATATCGTAAAGCATGTAAAGAAGTAGAAATTATAAGAAAGGAATTAGAAAGTTATGAGTAATATTGATTTTGAAACAGACAAAGCAAATGTTTTGCAAAAAACTGATAATATTCGATCCTTGGCAGATCAAGTAGAAAGATTAGAAGGTTTACAAAAAAGACTTGAACTACAAGAGGACAATATAAAAAATACAAAAAAAGAATTAGAGCATATATCTGGAGAAGTAATTCCAACTATGATGAGTGAGATGGGTTTATCCCATTTAAAACTCATGGATGGATCTTCGGTAGATGTTAAACCAAATTATAGCGCCAACATCACTATAGCAAATAGAGAAGCGGCGTTTAACTGGCTTCGTAACAATGGACTAGGAGATATAATCAAAAACGAGATATCCGTGTCTTTTGGTCGCAACGAAGATAACAAGGCAGCTGATTATGCTGCTCTTGCACAGGAGCGTGGGTTTCAGCCAACACAAAAGTTGAAGGTTGAGCCCATGACTCTTAAAGCGTTAGTCCGTGAGCGTATTGAGGCAGGTAAAGACATGCCAACGGAACTTTTCAACATATTTGTTGGAAATAAAACAACAATAAAAAGGAAACAATAAACATGAACCAAGTACAAAAAAAAGAAGAAGCAGGTGCGTTGTCTACGAATATATTCGAAGCTGATGCAAATGCGGGCTCTCAGAATATGACGCAAGAAGATCTTGCATTACCATTTCTGAAAGTTTTGGGACAGTTATCTCCAGAAGTTAATAAACAGAATGCTAAGTTTATTAATGGCGCAGAACCTGGAATGATTGTAAACAGTGTGACCAAGGAACTTTATGATGGAGCAAAAGGTATAAATGTTATACCAGTCCATTATGAAAGACAGTATGTCGAATGGCAGGACAGAGGTCAAACTGGAAATGCTCCTGTAGCAATCCATAGTGCAGACAGTGATATCGTGAGTACAACTACTCGTGATAAATCTTGGAAGGATAGATTACCTAATGGTAATTATCTGGAAAACACTGCTAACCACTTTGTGATTCTTATGGGTAAAAGTCCATCAACAGCATTGATATCTATGAAGGCTACTCAATTAAAGATTAGTCGTAAATGGAACTCAATCATGATGGGGCTCAAGCTTCAAGGTAAGAATGGCTTATTCACACCGCCAACATATAGCCACATTTATAATCTAAAGACTGTTCAAATGTCGAATGACAAAGGAACATGGTTTGGATGGGATGTATCTAAAGTTGGTCCGGTTACAGATAAAGGTGTTTACGAAATTGCTAAAAACTTTGCTGAGAAAAACAGTAAAGGTTTAGTGAAAGTTAAACATGGATCTGACGAATCAAAAAGCGATTCACCATATTAACCAAATCCTAGGAGGCGGGCGCTGAAGCGAGAGTGGGGGCGCCCGTTTAAAAAAAGAATTATATGATTGAAGATAGAATAAGAAATTTTAGAGATATATTTAAAGGCTTAGAAAGAGCCCATGGTTGTACTAAAGTATCTGGACCAACAGAAAATGGTGTTAAGGTAAAAGGACAATCATTTGTAGTACGTCAACCAGTAACAGACGAGCTTTGGTTAAAACATTTACAGGGTTCACAAAGTTTAGGAATTATTCCAATCAATGAAAACGATCAATGTGTGTGGGGATGTGTAGATATAGATTCATACGCAGGATTTGATCACAAAAAATTAATAGATAAAATAAAGAATTATAATTTACCTCTGGTAGTATGTAGATCAAAGAGCGGAGGAGCCCATGTCTTTCTGTTTACCACAGAGTCGGTATCAGCAGAAAGAATGAGAGACAAACTGACAGAAATAAAGACACTATTAGGATACGGCGGATCAGAAGTATTTCCAAAACAAATTCAATTAAAATCACAAGATGACACAGGAAATTTCCTTAACTTACCATACTTTAATGGTGATGATACAACAAGATATGCGTTTAAAGCTGACGGTACAGCAGCAAGCTTAAAAGAATTTTATGAGATCATAAATAATGTAAAACAACTAGATGTTGGTCTCGTAAAAGTACAGAGGCCCCAATCAGAATTTTCTGACGGGCCTCCGTGTATAGAACTAATGGCAATCAATAAAATACCAGAAGGTGGTAGAAACAATGCAATGTTTCATTATGGTGTTTATGCTAAAAAGAAATGGCCTGCAGAGTGGAAAAGTAAGATGACTGTTTTTAATATAGAAGCATCAACTACACCATTAAGTGAATCTGAAGTAGATATAATTAAAAGACAACATGAGAAAAAAGATTGGGGTTATAAATGTAATGATGTTCCAATGTGTAATCTATGTGATAAGAAATTATGTAGAAGTCGTAAATATGGAATAGGAGAAGAAATTGTATTTCCAGCATTAACAGATTTACAAAAAATTAAATTAGAAAAACCATACTACTATCTAAATGTTGATGGTGAACGATTACATTTAGAAAATGTTAAATATTTAAAACAACAAAGCTTGTTCCAAGAAGCATGTATGGAACAATTAGATTTTAAACCACCGACAGTTAAACCAAAAGATTGGGACATGATTATAAATCCATTGATGAAGAATCACGAACCTGTGGAAGCACCAGAAGGTGTAACAACAGCAGATCAATTAAGAAATCATTTAGAAGAATTTTGTTTAAATAGACATATTGGATCAGATGTTACTGATCTTAAAAAAGGTGGAGTATGGACGAACGACGGCTATCATCACTTTGTTTTCAGTATGTTCTATAGTAAATTTTTAATTAGACAGAGATGGGAAATAAATTATCAACGTACAGCGCAAATGTTAAAAGATTATTGCAGTTGTGATGATAAAAAAAGAGTGGGTAAAGAAAGAATTTCTGTTTTTACAGTAAAACAATTTGATAAGAAAAAAGATGACTATGTTCAAAAAGAATTAAAGCCGAAGGATGTGTTTTAATGACATTTCATAAAGATACTAACTACTATCATACTTTCGTAAAATTTGAATTGCGGGGAGAGACCCCTAAAGCCTATTTATTACACATCGAGAATGTTGATGTATGGATTCCTAAAAAAATTTGTAGAGAATTCACAAGCACTTCAGCCTATATTCACACAGACATTCTCGAAAAAAATCTTACAACAGCAAAAAAGAAAGCTGGAGCATGGGGAAAAGGATTCGCGCCAAAAAATAGTATAATAAAAGAAAAAACTTTAAACGTAGATGAACAACAATTAAAGAAGTTAATTTCATTATGTCATCCAGATAAACACAACAATAGTAAAATTTCTAATGAAATTACTACAATATTATTAAAAAAAAGATGAAAACAATTGTATTAGGACCACCAGGTACAGGAAAAACTACAACTTTATTAAATAAGGTAGATGATTATTTAAAAGAAACCGATCCAGATAAAGTAGGTTATTTTGCTTTCACACAAAAAGCTGCGTACCATGCACGAGATGAAGCAATTAAAAAATTTAATTTAACTGAAGATGATCTTCCATACTTTAGAACTTTACACTCATTAGCATTTAGAAAATTAGGACTTAAAAAAGATCAAGTCATGCAATCAAGACACTATAAAGATCTTGGAAAAAAGTTAGGATTCCCAGTTTCTTATGCAGAGCATCAAGAAGATCATGGTATTTTTACATCAGATAGTGAGTATTTACAAATAATTCAATTAGCACAACTTAGAAACATTACACCTGAACAGCAGTATAATAAACGAGAACACACACAAGATTTAGAATTAGATAAACTTCATATTATTCATAACGAACTAAAACGATATAAAAAAGAATATAACTTAATAGATTTTAATGACATGATTTTAGAGTTTATAAAGGGAGATAAGTCTCCAAACTTTGATGTTGTATTTATTGATGAAGCACAAGATTTATCTCTTATGCAATGGGATATGACAAAAACTATTTGGAATAAAACAGAAGATACTTTTATTGCAGGAGATGATGACCAGGCTATTTTTAAATGGGCTGGTGCTGATGTAGATTCTTTTATAGCTTTACAAGATCAAATGATTAATCTTCCGTTAATACAATCACATAGAATACCTATGAAAGTTCATGCTTTAGCGATGGGAATTATAAATAGAATTAAACATAGAATAGATAAAACATGGCAACCTAAAACTAATGAGGGAAGTTTACACCGACATTTTGATGTTGATTCAGTGGATATGTCTTCTGGAGAATGGTTAATATTAGCTAGAACTAAATACATGCTTAAAGAAGTAGAAGATACATTATATCGTAAAGGTTTATATTATGAAACTAAACATAAACGTAGTTATGAAAAAGATATTCAAGAATCGGCTCAAGATTGGGAGCATTTAAGACAAGGCAAATTATTAGACTATAAACAACTAGAAAAAATTTCTAAATATATGGGACCAAACCATTGGGAAAAAGAAAAAATAAAAGGTATGGTTAAAGGATCTTTTTATGGAATAGACCAACTTACAAAAGATTATGGATTAAGAACTAAAAAAGTTTGGTTTGAAGCATTGAATGATGCGGGATCACGACGAATAGAATATTTAAGAAAGATGAGGGCTAATGGTGAACAATTAAATAAAAAACCAAGAATAGAACTATCCACAATACATGCAGCTAAAGGAGGAGAATCACAAAACGTAGTTCTTCTTACTGATCTTACTAAAACAACATTAGATACTTATGAAAAAAATCCAGATGATGAAAATAGATTATTCTACGTTGGTGCAACACGAACAAAAGAAAATTTACACATCATAGAACCTAAACAATATAATAAAGGATTTATTATATGAAATCATACGACAAACAAATCGGCGGAACACACTATCAGAAATTTAAAATTCAGCCAAGTAAATTCATAAACGAAAATGAGTTGCTATATCCTGAAGGATGCGTTATAAAATATATCTTGAGACACAGATTGAAAGGAAAAAGACAAGATTTAGAAAAAGCAAAACATTACATAGACATGATTATTGAACGAGATTACTCAGATGTATAAACCATTACCTACTAATTTAACAATTGGTGCTTCAAACATTCATGACTATGGTATATTTGCCAAAAAAGATATTCCTGAACAAACTAATCTAGGTACTACTCATTTAGAATTAGGAAAACTTATTTTCCGTACTCCTTTAGGAGGATTTCTTAATCATTCTGATACACCTAATTGTGTTAAAGCATCTTCCTTATTAACTCGTCAACAATGGAATTACTTAAGTGATCTTCCTGATGAAAAATATAATCATAATTTTAAACAATGGGGCTTAGTTACAATAAAAAATATTAAACAGGGAGAAGAACTAACATTAAAGTATACGTTTTACACTGTGAAAAAAGATTTCTTGGAAGAAGCTGAAAAAGAAAAAGAAGAACTAGAAGAATCTTATCAAGAAGCATTAAGACAAACTAAAGAAAGAATTAAATGATGCAACAACCACTTTTCAAACCACAAACAGAATGGCTACCACCAGAAGAATTTCCAGATCTATCAAAGCATAATGAAATTTCAATAGACCTAGAAACTAAAGATCCTAATTTAAATATTAATAGAGGCTCTGGTTCTGTTGTAGGAGTAGGAGAAATTGTAGGAGTAGCTGTAGCTGTTAAAAATTGGTGCGGGTATTATCCTATCGCTCATGAAGGTGGTGGAAATATGGATAGAACTAAAGTTTTAAAATGGTTTCAAGCTGTATTAAATACACCAGCAACAAAAATCTTTCACAACGCCATGTATGACGTTTGTTGGATACGCGCGCTAGGTTTAAGTATCAGCGGTAAAATAGTGGACACGATGATTGCATCGGCCCTTGTTGATGAAAATCAAATGCGCTATGACTTAAACAACTGTTCTAAAAGATACACTGGAAAAGGAAAGAATGAAACAGATTTATATGCTGCTGCAAAAGATTGGGGTGTTGACGCCAAGGCAGAAATGTATAAACTACCTGCCATTTATGTTGGCGCATACGCAGAAAAGGATGCCGAGATAACATTAGCCTTATGGCAAGAACTTAAAAAAGAAATTAATCTTCAAGATATAAATTCAATTATGGATATGGAAACAGAATTGTTTCCTTGTTTAGTTGATATGAAATTTAAAGGCGTGCGAGTAGACGTTGAAGCTGCTCATAAATTAAAAAAAATATTAGTAGACCAAGAAAAGCAATCGCTCCAAGAAGTAAAAAAAGAAACAGCAGTAGATGTTCAAATATGGGCTGCAAGAAGCATCGCACAAGTTTTTGATAAGCTAAAACTAGATTACGATAGAACTGAAAAAACATCTGCACCTTCCTTTACTAAAAATTTTTTGGTGAATCACCCCCACCCACTAGTGAAACACATTGCCCGAGCTCGTGAGATAAATAAAGCCCATACCACGTTCATTGATACCATAATAAAACATTCTTACAAAGGAAGAATACATGCAGAAATTAACCAATTACGAGGAGATAATGGAGGAACAGTAACTGGAAGATTTTCGTATTCAAATCCAAATTTACAGCAAATACCAGCACGAAATAAGGATCTCGGACCACGGATCAGGGCTCTATTTATACCCGAGGAGGGCCATACATGGGGTTGTTTTGACTATTCTCAACAGGAGCCTAGACTGGTAGTGCATTATGCGACTTTACAGAATCTTTATGGAGTGGACGAAGTATTGGAAGCTTATAATAAAGGAGACGCGGACTTTCATGACATTGTTGCTGATATGGCAGAGATACCAAGACTACAAGCCAAGACAATCAATCTTGGTTTGTTCTACGGTATGGGAAAAAACAAATTACAAGCTGAACTAGGAGTGAGTAAAGAAAAAGCTGAAGAATTATTTAAAAAATATCATAATAAAGTTCCATTCGTAAAACAACTGATGGATAATGTGACGCGTCGTGCAGAAGATTCTGGAAAAGTAAGAACTCTTTTAGGGCGTCTTTGTCGTTTCCATTTGTGGGAACCAAATCAGTTCGGAATTCATAAAGCATTACCTCACGAACAAGCGCTCATGGAACACGGACCAGGGATCAAGCGTGCTTACACTTACAAAGCACTAAATAAATTAATTCAAGGATCTGCTGCGGACATGACAAAGAAGGCTATGATAGAACTACATAAAGAAGGAATTATACCACATATACAAGTACATGATGAATTAGATATATCTGTTATAGACCATACTCATGCAGCACATATAAAAGAGATAATGGAAGATGCGGTTTCACTTGAAGTTCCTAATAAAGTAGACTATGAATCCGGACCAAATTGGGGTACAATAAAATAATAAATAAAATGGAGGAAACCATGGAAATAATAAATAAACTAGTAGCAAAAGTTATGTCTAATAGAAAAATACAAATTGGACTAGCTATTGTTGCAATATATATAATATACAGTCTAATTAAATAGTTATGCCTTATGGCTTATCTAAATGCAAACATTCCTGTGCTCTACTCACAGATCAGGAGAGAATATCTCTATGATCTTAAAGAACATCATGGAGAAGTTGAAGACTGCATTATATTTGGCTTGGCATCTATTACAGGACGTCCTATCCTCTTTCATGCTATTATGGAGAACGGTGCTGTGTTCTATCGTCTCCCTATTTCAGCCTTCATTCAAAGAGGATTCGATGTCAAAGAAGTACCTCGGCCTAGACTTGACGAG